>Ga0255334_1000180_pt1 | contig 66133 bp, 60 predicted proteins | sample EtOH5_35cm_T3_12_FD_202080 | JGI IMG/M metagenome (GOLD analysis project Ga0255334, IMG submission 202080) | Sandy soil microbial communities from University of British Columbia, Vancouver, Canada - EtOH5_35cm_T3_129 | ecosystem: Engineered > Artificial ecosystem > Sand microcosm > Unclassified ...
TCCGCCAAGCAAGGCCGCGACCGCAAGTTCCAGGCAATCCTGCCGCTCAAGGGCAAGATCCTCAACGTGGAACGCGCCCGCTTCGACAAGATGCTCTCCAGCCAGGAAGTGCTCACGCTCATCACGGCGCTGGGCACCGGCATCGGCAAGGAAGACTACAACCTCGAAAAGCTGCGCTACCACCGCATCATCATCATGACCGACGCGGACGTGGACGGCTCCCACATCCGCACCCTGCTGCTCACGTTCTTCTACCGCCAGATGCCCGACATCATCGAGCGCGGCTACGTGTACATCGCCCAGCCGCCGCTCTACAAGATCAAGCACGGCAAGGAAGAGCGCTACATCAAGGACGACAACGAGCTCAACGCCTACCTGCTGCGCCTGGCCATGGAAAAAGCCGCGCTGATCAACCCGGACGGCAGCGAAGTCTCCGGTGACGCCCTCACCGAACTCGCCCGCCAGTACCAGCTCGCCGAAGGCGTGATCGGCCGCCTCTCCCGCATCGTCGACACCGACGCCCTGCGCGCCATCGCCGACGGCGTGGAACTCGACCTCGACAGCGCCGCCGCCGCCGAAGCCTCAGCCACCGCGCTCAAGGCCAAGCTCAGCGAAATGCACGCCAAGACCCTGCTCGGCGCCGCCGTCAACGACGACGGCACCGCGGACGTCTACGCCCAGTTCGACGAGAAGACCGACAAGCACCGCCTGATGATCGCCCGCCGCCACCACGGCAACGTGCGCCTGTCCCACCTGGACGCGGACTTCGTCCACGGCGCGGACTACGCCGCGCTGTCGCTGGCCGCCAAGACCTTCCAGGGGCTGATTCCCGAAGGCACCAAGGTGCGCCGCGGCGAGGGCGAGAAGCTGCGCGACCAGACCGTGAATGATTTCCACGGGGCCATGCAGTGGCTGCTTTCCGAGGCCGAGCGCGGGGTTTCGCGTCAGCGGTACAAGGGGCTGGGGGAGATGAATCCTGAGCAGCTTTTTGAGACCACACTGGACGTGACTCAAAGGCGGCTGCTTAAGGTGCAGATTGAGGATGCTATTGCTGCCGATCAGATTTTTACTACGCTGATGGGGGATGAGGTGGAGCCGCGTCGGAATTTTATTGAGAGTAATGCGTTGGTGGCTCGGAATATTGATGTTTGATTGCCAGCTGTAGCCAGTTGGAAGCTGGGAAAATTTGTAATCAAATAGATGGCGACGATTGCACTAGACTCGCCAGGAGCCTCTTTAAAAGCTAGCCAAAACGGCTGGCTTTTTTTTATGTGGCCCCAATTTGAGCTGGCTAAGTGTGGATTCTTGCCGAACGCCGGGCGAGCGGCCGAGAAAAAACCAGCTGATATTGTGTGCGCTAACCCCAATCGGGGGGCAGCTTTTTCTCGGTGGTTCTACTACGATCAGACTGGAGCGGCACTACATGACGCAGTGCTTAGCTTGATCAAGCCAACCCCGTTTCTGCGAATAGTTCAGAGATGCGCCAAACTCTTTCGGCCTTCTGGATGCGGCGGAATACAAGCCCTAAGCAGCGAGGTTCTTGGCTGCCTAAGGAGTAGAAATCGAACCAGGAGACGAAATGGAAAACTATGGGAATCTTGGCGGAGATTCTGGCGTTGTCGCCTACGAAATTGGGCCGGAAAGCATCAAAGTGAAGTTTCGCGACGGATGGATCTATGAGTACAGCTATCGAAGCGCCGGTCAAATCAATGTGGAACGTATGAAAAGCCTCGCGCGTGTAGGGCAAGGGCTGAACAGTTTTATTAATTGTATTGTAAGAATGGGTTACCCGCCTCGGAAGTGCGCAGACTGGCGGAGTGGATGATCGAGGGACCCGGAAAATATGAGAACAAGGAGAACTTTCATATCGTCCTGTATGAGCACCCTATCGCCGGTATCAGCCGTGCGCGTGCGCGCCAACGCGTATCCCACCTGCGGCACTTGCTGACAACGCTTGATGTGCCGGCCAGTAACATTTCCTGGGATGTCGGTCGTTACAGACCAGGCAAAACGATGGAGTCGCCCAATTTCGCGCAGATCGACTTCCTGCCTGGGTGTCCGCACCCTTGCTGCCCGGGTCCGCAGCCGATACAGCAAATGCGCTAGGTATGGACGCGACGACTGGCAGCCTGTTGTGGCCCAACGGGCTGCGGCAACGAACCTGCGGTGTATTGAGGGTGCCGATAACGAGGCGGCCTATGTCATTGGCTAAATGCTTCCGCCTCATCGCCACAGCCGTCGCGATCCTGGCGCAGCCCGCCCTGGCCTGTAGCTTCGATATTTCCTTCGACAGCAAATTCGAGCCCGACGCGGATCGCTTGCCGGCTTCGGAGGTGCGCAGGCTGGCGGAGTGGATGATCGACGAACCGGCAACCTTTGAGAACAAGAAGGAGTTCCACATTGCCCTGTACGAGGCTCCTGACATTGGTATCGGCCACGCTCTCGCTCGCAAGCGCGTCTCTCATCTGGAGAATTTGTTGACGACATTTGGTGTGCCGGTGAGCATGATCTCCACGGAAATTGCCCCTTACCGATTAGGCAAGTCGGCGGAGTCGCCGGACTTTGCCCATATCAACTTCATGCCCGGGTGTCCGCACCCTTGCTGTCCAGGTCCGCAGCCGATCGAACGGACGCAATAGGTGCAAATGATCAAACTCTCCGAGGCCATCGACGTGGAGTTTGTTCTACGAATCCTGCCAGTGCTCCGGAACCCAGGTAGATGGTCATGGCAGCCGGCCTATTGATCGCCGGATTTCTGGTATTCGCGTTTGTCCGCATCATGCGCGGCGCAAAAGTGGGCGTGGCTAGTTGGCAGCGCGGGGGCTAGGTCTGGAGAATACTTGGCGCGATGGTGTTCCTAGCCGGGCCAACTACGTCATGAACGTTCATATCGCGCCCCGGCCCACGGCGAGCACAAGGACATGACTCCCTCGACTGGTCGGCTGCATGCCTCCTGGCCATAAAGACCGCTGACGACCGTTCAGTAAGCCTATCAGGTGTCGAGAAGCAGCCAGAGCAGGCCTCTCTCAAAAATCGTTGTCTACGACGAGAGCGGGTACCAGCAATTGCTCTGGGAGCTCGCGGGCCTGAATGAAGGTCACGTACCTAGAAAAACTCGATACCTGGTTCGCAGGAGCAAACAGCGCAACAGAGAATAGCGTAAACAGTGCTGTGCGGCCATTCAAGCTAGAATCCTTCGATCTGATTAGTACGGGCAATACGTCTGCTCTGAAACTAGAAAAAGGGTCAAATTAGAGATGGCATTCAAGCTTCGCGAACGTGTAGTTGAGCTGCTGAGGGAGAACCTCGGAAAAGAGTGGGCTCCCCAGGAGTTGGCCAAAGAGTTGGCCAAGAGATATCCCGAAGAGTTCCAGGCCAAGCTCGAGCGCAGCAAGGCGCTTCAGACACAGGATGACGTGGTTCAACAGATTTTGCGCGAGATTTTCGGTTCGCGTAAAAACTGGCAAGCGAGGCATGCTGAGCTTCATGCGGCTGGAAAGAATCCCATTCGTCTATCCTGGCGAACCGGTGCGGAAGCGGCAGACGAAGCAGTTGAGGAAGCGGCCGAGCCGATACAAGCGGAAGTCGCTTTGAATCGTATCTTGTACGGTCCGCCTGGAACGGGGAAGACTTATCAAACCATCAAGGCGGCTTTGGAAGTGTTGGATCCGGAATTCCTTAAGACACAGGAACTGGAAGAAGGAACGGTCGGGGAAATCCGGATCAAGCTCAAGAAGCGCTTCGACGAGCTGGAGGCAGAGGGACGTCTCTGTTTCACGACGTTTCACCAGAGTTTCAGCTATGAGGACTTCGTGGAGGGGTTGCGCGCGGGGGCCGGTGACGATGGTCAGGTGGAGTACACCGTCGAACCGGGCGTATTCAAGCGCCTGTGTGATCAGGCTAGGACAAGCGGCGCCGCGCTTGGCGTGGGGGTGCGCAACACCCCCCGTATCTGGAAGATCTCCATCAATGGCACGTTCGGTAGCCCTGAACTCGATTATTGCCTAGCGCACGGAGAGGCGCGTATAGGTTGGGGAAAGACCGGTGATCTAGCCGTGGAGGAGCGCAACACGTATTTCAAGGAGCTAGGCAGTAATGACCAGAACACCCTGAATGCCTTCAGCAAGGAGATCGCACCGGGCGATATTCTTATCTGCATCCACTCGGCGGAGGATATGTCTGCGATAGGTGTTGTCGCAGGTGGGTATCGCTTTGACGAGAACGTCGACTCATCCATCCACCACGACTATAGGCATGTCTTGCCGGTGACTTGGCTTTACAGAGACCTGAAACTCGGTATCGCCCCATTGAACGACGACAAAACGTTTACGCAGAAGACTGTTTATCCGCTGAACCGCTTCACGTGGGGTGATCTGCTCAGTTACCTCGATAGGGAAGGCAAGAAACCGATCAAACCGATGGGCAAAGTAGATCAACCGAGATTGCCCTATGTTTTGTTGATCGACGAGATCAATCGCGGCAACGTTGCACGGATTTTCGGTGAGCTGATCACACTGATCGAGCCGTCCAAACGTGAAGGAGCGCCGGAAGCACTGAGCGTTCAATTGCCCTACTCGAAGAAGCCCTTTAGCGTTCCCGACAACGTCTACCTCATCGGCACCATGAATACCGCCGATCGCTCACTTGCTGCAATGGATATCGCATTACGGCGGCGCTTCAGCTTCGTGGGGATGCCACCCCGACCCGAGTTGCTGGAGGGGCTTGATGTCGAAGGTATCGACATCGAACTGCTTCTAAGGACGCTGAACCAGCGTATCGAGGCGTTACTCGACCGCGATCATTGCCTTGGCCACGCATATTTCATGCCGCTGTTGGATGATCCGCAGCTCGAACGCCTTGCGGCGATCTTTCGCCAGCAGGTTCTCCCGCTATTACAGGAGTATTTCTTCGAGGACTGGCAACGTATCCATTGGGTGTTGAATGATCATCGGAAAGCCGACGCCGGAGATAGGTTCCTGCAGGAGATACCTTCCGACCTGGAGGCGCTCTTCGGCGAGAGCGTTAATGTGGGCAGGCGTCCTTTGCGTTGGGAGATCAACGACGAAGCATTTGATCGCATTGAAGCATATCTAGGAATAATCGATTATCGGGCACCTACCGAGCCGAATGCTGTGGAACAAGAGGCGATCTATCAGGGATGGGTGGTGAGGCGCTTGGCTAGTGGCACCATCGAGGTGCTGGAAAACGGTGTGCGGGCAACCAACACAAAAGCCATGCTACGGAGCATTGCTGAAACGTTGTCGTTGTCGCTCGTCAGCTCATCGGGCCGCAGTCTCAATACCCGCAGACTTGGTCGCCGAGTCATCCAGGAAATTGAGGTCAGGCAGTGAGTGGAACCGTCACCGTGCGTGAGTATGCTCGGCTAACCACGAGCTCCATCCAATCATCCTTGGATCGTGCTCAGATTTCCTCGTCCGCGTTCGACTGGCTCTGTAAGCTCAATGGATCGTTTTCTGCCGGAGGGGCTGCCATCGTGCAGGTCGAGGACCGGCGTTGGCTAAAGTTGGACAACTACGTTGGTGTTCTGGAAACACCGTGTGGAACGCGTCTGGAGATTCTGCCAAAGCACTTCGAGGAGGGGGACTGTGTGTCGAGGAGCCGGCAACTACTCTGCACCATGATTTGTGCTGCGTTTGATTTACCGTCACGGGATGTTGGGCCTGCTGGCCTGCAGCGATTCGACATGCCCGTCAATGAGTGGGTGATGACGCAATTCCTGCAATCCCTCGATCATTTGGTCAAACGAGGGCTGCGCTTCGATTATCAGCGCATTGAAGAGGAGCAGCGCTACTTGCGTGGCCAGTTGGATGTCGCCAAGCAGATACGGCTTCCGCCGGGCAGGCGACACTATTTTCAGCTACGGCACGATGTTTTTTTGGCGAATCGCCCAGAAAACAGATTGCTAAGGCTCGCTCTGGAACGTGTGGTGGGTGGAACGCAGGATGCGGACAACTGGCGACGCTCGAGTGAGTTGCAGGGGCTGCTCCAGCAGGTGCCAGTCAGCACAGATATAGCGAAGGATCTTCGTCAGTGGGGCAATGATCGCCTGATGGCGCACTACCAGACGATCCGGCCGTGGTGCGAGATGATTCTCACGGACCATATGCCCTTGGCGGTCTTTGGGGAGTATCGAGGCATTAGTCTCTTGTTCCCGATGGAAAAGCTGTTTGAGCGCTATGTGGAGGTTTGCCTGCGGCGCAGCCTGCCGGCGGATACAAGGCTCATTCGCCAGCCCGCACGAGAGTATCTGTGCCAGCATGATGGAGGATCGATGTTCCGGCTGGAGCCGGACTTGCTGCTCGAGCGTGGCGGACGCCGCTGGATCCTCGACACCAAGTGGAAACGCGTGGATGCCACGGCTAGGCAATCCAAGTACGGTCTGAGCCAGGCGGACTTCTATCAGATGTTGGCTTACGGCCATAGGTACTTTGGACAGACTAACGTGGGTGATATGGTGTTGATCTATCCTCGCAGATCAAGTTTCCAAGTTTCCTTACCTGAGTTCACGTACGCTGAGCGATTGCGTCTTTGGGTTTCACCGTTCGATCTCGACGACGGCTATTTGCACGTGGCAGGGCTCGGAGAGTTGGATTCGTTATTGTCGAGATGAGGCATCCTCGCTTGTATGTTTGAGCGGGACGCTATTGTTATTTGGGGGGGTATCCAAAGGACTATTACGATCTTTCTGATAGCCACAGCAATGGTGTTTTTTTGTTATTTTCGTATATTTTGTGTTATTTATTAAAAATATAATCGCAAAAAAGGAGGGTGAAGTTGCCACAACAACATCATGATGGGAAAGCGGGAAGTGAGGGAAAGGATATTTCTGGCCTGACCCAGAGCACTTTCCCATTGAATGCTCTTGTAAATGATTTGCTTCAGACCCGACTCAGTGGTCTTTCGGAGAATGAAGGGAAGGAATCTTCAGTTCCGCACTGGTCGCGGATAGTCGGAGTCGGTGCACTTGTTCTGGGGTGGATTGGGATGAGCGTTGCCACCTTCGCGGGAATTTCGTTGCTAATGTATCCAACTCTTATATTGTTAGTGGTCGGGGTGATAGCGGCTATCGTTGGCGCCATCTCGAACGCCAAAAATACCGTGCGGGAATGGAAGACAATGGAGGTTGATATCGTTCGTGACGTAGGAAAAAACATGTCACGTTGGTACGAAACTATTCGCAAAGTACAGCGTGCCTACACCCCTCAACAGATCAAGTTCGCGCAAGACTATTTCACAGCGGTAGCGTCCGATTCACGCCTGCGACTAGCGGTATTTGTTGGCGCCTTAGAGAAAGTGGGTTTGATTCCGCTTGTGGCGACTGTATTTGTCACGTTCGCGCAGCTAAAGTCGGGCGGGTCATATTCACTTTTTCTTTGGTACACGGCGGCGGTGATTGGAGGAGGTTTCTATCTAGTCGCCCTGAAGTTTGTGGAGGTTGCGCTTACACTTGAACGGTTCGCTGCCGTCCTCAAGCATGCAGCAGACGTACATGAATGAACTCATGTGCTGCTGACCTGATGGGCGGTGGACGTTTGTCGCGCAAAGAAGCGCCATAGGGCGTCCGCGAAATGCCGCCACCCCTCACCCAATATAAGAAACCTCCGGCAAAGCAAATCCCCCCCGCACCATCTCCGCCCGCTCCGTCACCTTGACACAAGACACCTCAAGGTGCTCCCGCAGCAAATCCGCCGCCCGCCGCGGCGCGCCGCCAGCCACCGCCTCCAGCACGGCCAGGTGCTCCGACATGAACGGGTCATCCGCCGGCATGGGCGTGGACACACCCAGCACGTGCTTGCTCAGCGTGAGGATGCAGCGGGTGCGCTGCAGGCTGCCGAGCAGTTCCTTGTTGGGGCATTGCGAGAGCAGCCGCACGTGCAGGTCGTGTTCCAGCGCGTCCATCGCGGTGCGCGATACCTTGGGGTAGACGCGCTGCGCCTTGTGCAGGGATTCGATCATGCCGCGCACCTCGGCCGGGTTGGCGTGGCCGGCGGCGGCGCGCAGGGCGGCGGGTTCCACCAGTGAGCGCAGTTCGTACAGGTCGCGGATGCGCTGGGCGTCCAGCGGGGTGATGACCCAGCGCAGGCGTTCGTCTTTTTCGATGATGCCCAGGCTTTCCAGGCGCAGCAGTACTTCGCGCACCACGGTGCGGCCCACGTTGAAGTGGCGGGCGAGCTCGACTTCGTTCACGCGGTAGCGGCCGAACACGGAGAGGTGGACGAGGTCGCGTTCCACTTCGTCGTAGATGACTTCCCAGCCCAGCGTCTTGCGGGCTACGTCGGGCGTGCTGTCCACGCCAAGCATGGCGGCTTCGAGCGGGATGCGGCGCGGCGCGGTGCCGTGCGGGCCGGCCACGTAGCCGCGGCCGTCGAAGCGGCTGACCACGCCTTCGTTTTCCAGCTCGCGCAGGGCCTGGCGCACGGGCGAGCGGGTGGAGCCGAGGATGTCGGCCACGTGGCCTTCGAGCAGCACGGTGCCGGCTTCGAGCGAGCCTTCCTGGATGGCCCGGCGCAGCATCTGGTGGATCTGCGCGTAGATGGGGGCGTGGCGGTGCGCGTCGCCGCTTTCGCCGTCGTCTGCCGGCGTGAAGGGGCGGTCTGCTTTGTCTTGCGCGGCGCGAGGGCGGCCTCGTGTCGTCGTCGGACTGGTCACGGTGTCTCCGGATCGTGGCGTTGGCGTGGATGCGTGGCACGCGGTGTGGGTGTGCTGCCAGGTGCGCTGCATGGCGCGCTGCCAGGCGCGGTGCCTGGGCGAACTTTGCGCCGGTTCCGCTTGCGATGATACACGGGTATCTCCGCATATTGACCATTGTCGGCATTAGTCATATATTGCGATCCATCGCGGGACGGCGCTGTGCGTTCCGCGCAAGGACGCATACGAGAGACAGGGCATCCATCCCCACGGGTGCCACGCATAAAGAGCGCATCCGATGGACTATCAGTTCGATTTCAGCTTCCTGTCCGCCAACTGGCGCGACCTGCTCGACGGGGTGTGGCTCACGCTGCGCATGTCGGTGGCGACCATCGTGTTCGGCTTCGTGCTAGGCACGGCGCTGGCGGTGGCGCGCACGCAGGGCCCGGCCTGGGCGCGCCGCTGCGTGACGGTGTACGTGGACCTGATCCGCAATACGCCGCTGGTGATCCAGGCGTTCTGGCTGTTCTTCGGGCTGGCGGCCATCCAGGTGCGCGTGCCGGCCATGGCCGCGGCGGTGGTGGCGCTGGTGGTGAACGTGTCGGCCTACACCACGGAGATCGTGCGCGCGGGCATCGAGTCGGTGCCGCGCGGGCAGCTGGAGGCGGCGTCGTGCCTGGGCCTGTCGCGCTGGCAGCTGCTGCGGCTGGTGGTGCTGCCGCAGGCGGTGGAGCGCATGTATCCGGCGCTGGTGAGCCAGTTCGTGCTGATGATGCTGGCCACCTCGATCATGTCGCAGATCTCGGCCGAGGAGCTGACCGCGGTGGGCTACCGCATCCAGTCCGAGACCTTCCGCGGCTTCGAGATCTACCTGGTGATCGCGGTGGTCTACCTGCTGCTGTCGTGGCTGCTGCGCCTGTCGATGGCGGGCATCGGCGCGGTGGCCTTCACGCGCCGCCGGCGCCTGAACACTCCTCTCTGAGCCGGAGCGCGCGTCATGAATGGTCTTTCCTTCGATCAAGTGTTGTTCATCCTGCGCGGCGCGGGCTGGACGCTGCTGCTGGCTGGCATGGGCTTTGTCGGCGGCGCGCTGGTGGGCGTGCCGCTGGCGCTGGCGCGCAGCCGCGGCGGCCGGGTGCTGCGCGCGGTGACGGGCGCGTACGTGCAGCTGGTGCAGGGCGTGCCGCTGCCGGTGATCATGTTCGTGGTGTATTTCGGCATCAGCGTGGGCGGCTTCGACCTGCCGGCGCTGGTGGCCGCGGGCATCGCCATGACGGCGTATTCCAGCGCCTACCTGGGCGAGATCTGGAAGGGCTGCATCCAGGCGGTGCCGCGCACGCAGTGGGAGGCCGCGGAGTGCCTGGCGCTCACGCCGCTGCAGCGCGCGGTGCACGTGATCCTGCCGCAGGCGGCGCGCATCGCGGTGGCGCCCACGGTGAGCTTCCTGGTGCAGATCGTGAAGAACTCGTCGTACGCGGTGGTGATCGGCTTCTTCGACCTGACCTACTCGGCGCGCGTGGTCAACAACTCCACGTTCAAGCCGTTCGTGGTGTTCAGCATCGCGGCGGCGCTGTACTTCGCCATCTGCTATCCGCTCTCGTCGCTGTCGTACCGGCTGGAGCGCCGCTTCAACAAGGCGCGCGCCTGAACTACCCCGAAGGCGCGCGCCTGAACCACCCCGGCGCCACGACGCCAGCGCCACGACGCCGCACCAACGCCGGCACAAAGGAACATCATGGAGACAAGCGTGGACGAAGTGGTCCGCTTCAACAAGGTCAGCAAGGCCTTCGGCCTGGTGGAGATTCTCAAGGGGGTCAGCTTCTCGGTGCGGCGCGGCGAGGTGGTGGCGCTGATCGGGCGCAGCGGCTCGGGCAAGAGCACGGCCCTGCGCTGCATCAACGGCCTGGAGCGCGTGAGCGGCGGCGAGCTGCACACCTGCGGCCACGCCATGCACGCGAGCGCGGTGGACCTGGCCGTGCTGCGCCGCGAGGTGGGCATCGTGTTCCAGAGCTACAACCTGTTCCCGCACCTGACCGTGGCGGAGAACGTCATGCTGGCGCCGCGCAAGGTCAGGGGCATGGCGCGCAAGGCCGCGCACGAGCTGGCCATGCACGTGCTGCGCCAGGTGGGCATGGAAGAGCGCGCCGACTATTACCCCGAGCAGCTCTCCGGCGGGCAGCAGCAGCGCGTGGCCATTGCCCGCTCGCTTGCGATGGAGCCGCGCCTGATGCTGTTCGACGAAGTCACCTCGGCGCTGGACCCGGAGCTCACCGGCGAGGTGCTGCGCGTGATCGAGCGGCTGGCCGCGGACGGCATGACGATGGTGCTGGTCACGCACGAGATGGCGTTCGCGCGCTCGGTGGCGGACCAGATCATGTTCATGCACCAGGGCATCGTGTGGGAGGCCGGCAGCGGCAAGCTGCTGGACGAGCCCACCACGCCCGAGCTCAGGCAGTTCGTCGGCAACGGGCTGTAGGCGCCACCGGTTCCTTTTGATTTCACGCCGGCGTGCCCGCTCGCGCGGGCGCGCCGGCCGCGCGCATCCGAGTGCATCCGCGCGCATCGCCACACGCATTCCCACAGAGAAACGGAGACAGATCATGACCCGCATCCACCGCCGCCTGTTCGCCCCGCTGGCCTCGCTCACCGCCGTGCTGCTGCTGGGCGCGGCGGCCACCGCGTCGGCCGACACGCTCGACACCATCAAGCAGCGCAAGAAGATCCTGGTCGCCGTGGACATCGGCGCGCCGCCCTACGGCATGCTTGACGCGCAGGCCCGCCAGAGCGGCTCGGACGTGGAAACCGCGCGCCTGCTCGCCAAGGACCTGGGCGTGGCGCTGGAGATCGTGCCCGTGACCGGCCCCAACCGCGTGCCGTTCCTGCTGACCAAGAAGGCGGACGTGGTGCTGGCCTCGTTCTCCGTGACCGACGAGCGCAGGAAGGTCATCGATTTCTCCGACCCCTACGGCGTGATCCCGGTGGTGGTGGGCGGCCCGGCCAAGGCGCCGCTGAAGGCATTCGCCGACCTGTCCGGCAAGACCATCGCCGTCACGCGCGGCACCACCAGCGATCAGGAGCTGACGCGCGGCGCCAAGGAAGTGTCCGGCATCAACATCGTGCGCTACGAGGACGACGCCACCACCAACACCGCAGTGTCCACCGGCCAGCAGGACTACCTTGCCGCGGCCATCAGCGTGATTCCCGCGGTGAAGAAGGCCAACCCTTCGCGCGACCTGGAACTGAAGTTCGTGATGAAGACCTTCCCGTACGCCATCGGCCTGCGCAAGGGCGACACCGCGCTCAAGAGCTGGCTGGACGGCTGGGTCAAGGCCAACCTGCAGAACGGCAAGATCAACGAGATCTACAAGCAGTATTTCGGCATCTCGCTGCCGGCGGACATGCTCAAGTAAGCGCGAGCACGGATTGAACGCAACGACCGCGGCAACGACCAGCGGATTTGGAGCCCATCGCATGACTTCCCCAGCCCACGCCCGACCGGGCACCAGCGACGGCGCGGCGGCGGCCGGCGCGCGCGTGATCCGCCTGCACGCGGATGACGATGTGGTGATCGCCCGCGCGCAGCTCGTCGCGGGCACCGTGCTTGCCGAAGAGGGCATCACGGTGTCCGGCCTGGTGCCGCCCGGCCACAAGGTGGCCACGCGCGCGGTGGCCGCCGGCGAGGCGGTGCGCCGCTACGGCCAGATCATCGGCTTCGCCAGCCAGCCGATCCGCGCCGGCCAGCACGTGCACACGCACAACCTCGCCATGGGCGACTTCGCGCGCGACTATGCCTACGGCGCAGAGGCGCGCGCGCCGCGGCCGGTGGCCGAGTCGGCCACGTTCGACGGCATCGTGCGCGCCGACGGCCGTGTGGCCACGCGCAACTACATCGGCATCCTCACCTCGGTGAACTGCTCGGCCACCGTGGCGCGCGCCATTGCCGACCACTTCCGCCGCGACATCCATCCCGAGGCGCTGGCGCCCTACCCCAACGTCGACGGCGTGGTCGCGCTCACGCACGGCGTGGGCTGCGCGGTGGACCCGCAGGGCGAAGGGCTGGCCGTATTGCAGCGCACGCTGGGTGGCTACGCATGCCACCCCAACTTCGCCGGCGTGCTGGTGATCGGCCTGGGCTGCGAGACCAACCAGATTCCCGCGCTGCTGGCCACGCAGGGCTTGGCCGAAGGCGAGCATTTGCGGGCGTTCAGCATCCAGGACACGGGCGGCACCACCAGGACCATTGCCCACGGCATCGCGCTGATCGAGTCCATGCTGCCCGCCGCCAACCGCGTCCGGCGCGAACCCGTGCCCGCGCGCCACCTCGTGGTGGGTCTGCAATGCGGCGGCTCCGATGGCTACTCTGGCATCTCCGCCAACCCGGTGCTGGGCGCCGCGGTGGATTTGCTGGTGCGACACGGCGGCACCGCCATCCTGTCGGAGACGCCCGAGATCTACGGCGCCGAGCATCTGCTCACGCGCCGCGCCGTCACGCCGGAAATCGGCCGCAAGCTGGTGGACCGCATCCGCTGGTGGGAAGCGTATTGCGCGCGCCACGGCGCCAGCATGGACAACAACCCGTCCGCCGGCAACAAGGCCGGCGGCCTGACCACGGTGCTGGAAAAATCGCTGGGCGGCATCGCCAAGGGCGGCTCGAGCAATTTGTCCGAGGTCTACGAATACGCGCAGCCGGTGCGCACGCCCGGCCTCGTCTTCATGGACACGCCCGGCTACGATCCCATCTCCGCCACCGGCCAGGTCGCGGGCGGCGCCAACCTGATCTGTTTCACCACGGGGCGCGGCTCGGCCTACGGCTGCGCGCCCTCGCCTTCGGTCAAGCTGGCGACGAACACCGCGCTGTGGGAGCGCCAGTCCGACGACATGGACCTGAACTGCGGCGCCGTGCTCGATGGCATGGCCACCATCGCGGAACTGGGCGAGCAGTTGTTCCGGCTGATGTTGGACACCGCCTCCGGCAAGCGCTCGCGCAGTGAGCTGCACGGCTACGGGCAGAACGAGTTCGTGCCCTGGCAACTGAGCGCCATCACCTGAAAACGCCGGCCGTGTCCGGGCGAAGCTATGCGCCTCGCCCGGACAGGCCGCGGCGCATCACGCCAGCGCGCCGCCGGTTCCGCGGGACACCTGTCAAAACGGCTTGGTCGGCAAATACTTGCCATCCAGCGTGATCACCGCGCGGTGGCCACCTTCGGGATCTTCCACCTTCTTGATATCGAGCCTGAAGTTGATCGCGCTGATGATGCCGTCGCCGAACTGCTCGTGCACCAGCGCCTTGAGCGTGGAGCCGTAGATCTGCACGATCTCGTAGAAGCGGTAGATAGTCGGGTCGGTCGGCACGCCGCCGGGGATGCTGCCGCGCAGGGGGATGGTCTGCAGCTGGCGCACCGCGTCGTCGTCCAGGTCCAGCCTGGCGGCCACGATTTTGGCGGCGTCGGCGGGCAGCGGGTGCTGGCCCAGCAGCGCGGCGGTGACGAAGGCCACGCTCAGGCCGGTGCCTTCGTTGATCTGCTCGAACGTCAGGCCCTTGCGGATCTTGGCGTCGATGATGCGGTCGCTCAGGGCCTGGCGCGGGGCCTGGCTGTATTGGGATTGGGTCATGGCTGTTCCTTGGGATGGATGGGGGCGGAAAACGGGGTGGGGCATTCAGGTGGTGGCGCTCTGCGCGCGCCTGACCGGGGGTGTCGCGGCCACGTCGGGATGCGCCGCGAGGGAGACGAACTGGCCGGTGTTGCCGTCCAGCGCGTCGATCGTGCCGGTCTCGATGTCGTAGACCCAGCCGTGCAGCGTCATGCGGCCTTGTTCGAGCGCGAGCGCCACGGTGGGGTGGGTCTTGAGGTTGGCCAGTTGCGCGATGACGTTCTCGCGCACCATCGAGTCCACGCGGGCGCGCGTGGACGCGTGCTCGCGCGCTTCGTTGACCGCCTTGGCGGCGTCCGCGTGACGCAGCCAGCCTTTCACGGCGGGCATGTGGTCGAGGCACTGGCACGTGGCCACGGCGGTCATGGCGCCGCAGTCGGAATGGCCGCAGATCACGATGTCGGTGACGTTGAGCCCGGCCACGGCGTATTCCACGCTGGCCGACACGCCGCCGGGCTGCACGCCGTAGGCGGGCACGATGTTGCCGGCATTGCGGATGACGAACAGCTCGCCCGGCTCGCGCTGCGTGAGCAGCTCGGGCACGACCCGGCTGTCGGAGCAGGCGATGAACAGCGTGGCGGGGCTCTGGCCGTTGGCCAGCCGCTTGAACAGGTCCGAGCGCTGCGGGAAGGCGTCACGTTGGAACTTCAGTACGCCGTCGACGATGTCTTGCATGGTCCTGCTCCATCGGTGTGTCGTGATTCGATGGAGCAAGGATGGCGGGAATCGGCCGATAGGTCCAAGACCGGTTTGTTATCCAGTCCATAGGCCATGCCAATAGTTTGCCGGCGGCTCTCAGGCCGCTCTCATTTTCGGCTCACTCTGGATTCGTACGCTTCCTTGCAGGCGAGGGGGCGCGAGGAACCTGCCACACGGCGGTCCGCGTTTCCCGGTTCATGCTGATCCGAGGAGTGAAACATCATGTGGAAAGATGCTCAGGGCGAACAGTCTTTCGCCGGTACCGGTGGCGGTGGCGGCCCGGCGAGCCGCTGCGCGCGCGCGGCCGTACCCGCCGTGGAACAGGACACGCGCGCCAATCTGCGCCATTCGTGGCTGCGCGGCGAGTTCCGCAAGATCGAGCAGAACGTGCGCGACCTTCGCAGCAAGCCGCCCGCGCACGTGCTGGACTACGTGCTGGCCGGCGCGTATCCGGCCATCGAGGCGCGCTCGCCGGCCGAGGTCTACTGGGAGCACATCCTGCTGCGCTACCTGGGCGACGTGGTGCTGGACATCGAGAGAAACTACTCGCCGGACCTGAAGCTCTCGCTGGTGGGAACCGGCGCCGACGTGCTCGTCGCCGAGGGCCGCGGCGGCGGCCCGCTGCGCGGCATCGCGGGCATCGAGGCTTCGGCGCGCGTGCTGAACCGGCTGCTGCCGACCACGGGCTACACCATCGTCGACACGATCGTGCGCGGCAACGACCGCAGCGGCTGGGTCACCGAGCAGTGGGGTTATTTCGATCCGGCCACGCGCACCCAGGTGCGCGACGGGATCGACACGTTCCAGATCGCGCATGGGCGGATCCGGACCAAGATGATCCACTACACGGTCGAGACGGGGAACACCTATGCCGAATTCTGGAGAGACACGGCATCGTGCGCCTACCCGGCGGCGTTGCCGCGCGAGCGGGCGGCGGCGCCGCGGATGTGATGCGGATGTGACGCGGCTCGCGATGGCCTCGCTTGATATGTGATGCGTGGACCGTATGTCGCCATTGGCCGCGAGTGGGATTGTGGCCGATGGCGCGTCCCGCGCGCCGCGGTGTCGTCCGATGCGCTTGCCGCGCGCGCCGGCGCCGCGCATCCGCCGCGGGTAAAACCCGCCCGCCGCGCCCGATTGCGGCGACAATGCCCACATGCGCCCCCGGCACGGCCATGCCCGGCCCCGCGCCGGATTCTCCGCCCCGCCCGCGCGCGAAACCACCGCGGCGTGCAACGTCCTGCTTTCTTGGAACCTATGGTCGAATCCATCCTGCTTTCCGCGGTCCGCGTTTCGTCCTTCGACGGCCAGCAAGGCATCGCCAATGCCAGCGGATTTTTCTTCGAGCGCGACAACCACCTGTTCGTGGTGACGAGCCGCCACGTGGTCTTCGACGAACCTTCCGGCCATCATCCGGACCGCATCGAGATCGAGCTGCACCGCGAGGCCGGCAACATGGCCAATTCGATCGGCTTCTCGATTCCGCTGTATCGCGACGGCGTGGCGGTCTGGCGCATCGGCGAGGATGGCGGCGGCCCGGTGGACGTGGCGGTGGTGGAGCTGGAGCGCGGCGCGCTGCCGGCGGGCCTGGTGTACCGCGCGTTCACGCCGGATCATCTGGTGCAGACCTCGGATCACGTGGAGGTGGGCGATTCGCTGCTGATCGTCGGCTTTCCGCTGGGTTTCCACGATGCCCTGCATCACCTGCCGGTGGCGCGGCAGGCGGTGGTGGCGTCGGCGTTCGGCCTGCGCTTCCAGGGGCAGGGCTTTTTCCTGACCGACGCACGCACGCACCGCGGCACCAGCGGCGCGCCGGTGGTGATGCGCATGCGCGGCACGCGCGGCAAGCGGCATGACCTGCCGTGGCTGCTGCTGGGCGTGCATTCGGCGCGCTTCGACGTGGGCACGCGCGACCTCGCCGAGGACGAGGCGCTGGGCCTGAACTCGGCCTGGTACGCGGACATGCTGCTGACGCTGACCGCGCCGGCGCGCGCCGCCGGCGGCAAAATAAGATCGTCGCTGCCGCGCGCTTCGGAGTAGAGTGGGGTACCTGGGCCGGAACGTGGGCAATCCCGGCGCTTTGCGTCGCCAGCCCGTCCGGCATCCCGCTCGCGGCCAGGTGCCGTGTTGCCGCCTTGCGTGCCGCGCAGGCCCCGCTGCCTGGCGGGGCGCCGTGCGAGGGGGCCTATGTTGGATCTGGTGGCTTTCATCAAGCCTGTGCTCGACGAGATCACGGGCCAGGACGTGCGTACCTGGACGGTGCGGCGGCATGTGGTCAACGCCAACTGGCAGATTCCCGATACCAGCAGCCGTAACTGGTCGGCCAGGAAGGTGGAGATCGAAATCGCGCACGAGGCCGCGGAGCAATTGCGCCACGCGGACCAGTGCGCCTTATATCAACTGCAGCGCGGCCTGGACGCGTTCCTGCGCGCACGGCTGGGCTCGCACAGCCGGATGAGCGGGGCCGACGGGGTGATCGTCATCGTGATCGATCGCCTGGTTCCGTTCTGACCCTGGCGCCGGGATGGCGCGGCCGACGGCAACGCTGCCGCATGGAGCAAACGACGTGAACAATACGCCTAGCGCGAGCTACAAGGGCTTCGATCTTTATCCGCTGGTCTACAAGGTCCAGCCCGCCCAGTCGTGGCCGCGCGCCAAGCCGGACCGCAGCTTCACCGCGTCGGTGGTGATCTGCCGCGAGGGCTACCGGCCCGGCGGCGAGCGCACCAAGGTGTTCCGCCTGGAAACCGAGGAGTGGGAGAACATCGGCACCGCGCGCCGTGGCGCGGTCAAGTTCGGCGAGGACATCATCAACGGCCTGATCGCAGGCGAATCGGTGACGACGCTGTAGCGCGTCCTGGTCGAGATGGGAAAGTGAGGGCGGCGCCATCGTGCGCCGCTTTTGCCGTGCGCCGGTCCGCGTGGCGCGATGCGCGCGGATGGCCGGGGCAGGGCGGGGAATGCCGCCATGCCCGGGGATGACGCCCGGGCGTGCGGGACCGCGAGATCGCTAGACGCTGAAGGCGGGGCTGCCGTAACGGTCCAGCAACTGCTCCAGCAGCTCGAGCCGGTCGGTGCGCGGCGTGCGGTCCTCGATGGCGCGCGAGGGGCCGCCGTAGGTGGCCGTGACGTGGCGGCGCACCGTGAGCACGTCGTTGGCCGGCGCGGCGCGCGTGACCACGGGGCCGGGCACGTGCTGGTAGCTGCCGGCGACCCATCCGTCCGGGGTCAGGTGCATTTCTTCCCATTCTTCGCTGACTGACATGCTTTGCTCCTTCAGTGGATGCGTTGATGATGCCGGGGAGGCGCACCGGCCGCGGATGCCGGCGCCGCGGCGCGCGCGCGGGTCCCGCGCGCTGGCTTCAGAACTTGTGGCGGTAGTTGATGCGGCCCTTGGTGAGGTCGTATGGCGACATCTCCAGCGTGACGCGGTCGCCCGCCAGGATGCGGATGCGGTTCTTCTTGAGCCGCCCGGACGAGTACGCCCAGACTTCGAAGCCGTTTTCCAGGATCACGCGAAAGCGGCTGTCCGGGAGCACTTCCGAGACTTTGCCGCCGAATTCCACCAGTTCTTCTTTTGCCAAGGATGATGCCTCTCTAGGTTGGGTGGCGTGCGGGCGCGGCGCCATGCGCCGGCCGCGCGCGCCGTGGCGTTCACTGCAGGCGCATGCCCGCGGCGGCGCGTTCGGCGGCAAAGCGGGCGGCCTGCTTGGCCTGGGCTTCGGTGCCGTGGGTGGCGTGGCGCATGGTGACGTTGGCGACGACGCGCTCGGCGCCGCTGCGGTATTCGCTGATCATGTACGTGGCGAACCACACGCCGGGTTGCTGCTCGATGGGGTACACCGACACGGTGTACGGAGACGGATTGTGCTGCAAGGTATGTCCTGATCTGGGCGGACGGTCCGGGGCGCGCCGGATGCACTCACTGTGCGCGACGTGTTCTTTCGGTGATCGCTCGCCGCATGGGTTGTGCTGCGGATTTGCCGGGCGCCGCCGATGGCCGCGCGGGTGCGCGGAAAAAGGGGCCGGCGAAGGTGGACCGTGCCTGCGCAGCCGGCACACGCGGATAGCCCTGCGTGGCGCTGCGGAGCGGCCTTGTGTGCCGCGGGTCGGATGGGTGAGGGGCGCGTATCGCCCTGGTTTTGCCGGGTGCCTTGCCCGGCTGGTGAGCCACCGCGGCGGTGAGTTCGCCTGCTATCGCGGTGACGTGTCCGTCAGGCGCCAGGGCCTGTCGGCGAGCTTGCATCGACGCACGCTGGCGCATCGGCAAGATGGCGGATGATAACACCGATGGCGTTTCCCTGCCGGCGCGCGCGCTTGCCGTGGCCGCGCCGCGGGCCGGTGCGGCGCCGCCGGGACGGCGGCCCGGCACTGCTACTTGTGCGCGACCGAGGTGGACATGCCGTCGATGACGGCGCGCGCATGGGTCACTGCCAGCGCGATGGCGTCGTGCGGCGTGCGCCCGCTTTGCTGCTCCAGCGGCGGCACCAGCCGCAGCGAGCCGCTGTCGCGGCTGACCTGCGTGATGGTGACGGTGGCGAGGAAGCCGGCGGGCACCGGCGTGGCGCCGTGGCCGCCGCCGGGGGCGCGGCGCACGATGGCGGACACCTTGAACCCCTTGTAGATCGCATTGTTCTGAGACATGATGATCTCCTTTCTCCGTCGAGCATACGCTGCTTGCACGGATAAGTACGATTTAGTTTCGGGCGCGCCGCCCGGCGCGCGCCACCGTCCCGCCGACGCTCCCGACCGCCTCGTTCCAGCCCGAACCGTCCCGCCCGAGTGCGAGCCCGCCGGCCTGCGTCCGCGCCGCGCCGGGCCATGCCGTGGCCGGCCGGACGCGCGCGCATGCCGCAGTCATTTCACGGAGGGTTTCTTGCTTCACGGCTCCAGCATCGACCCCGCGCTCATCCAGGCCTACCTGGAGACGCGCTATCACGTGCGCGGCGATGCGCCGCTCACGCTGGCGATCGGCGAGGCCAGCCCCGCGCTGGCCGCGCTGCACGCGGCGGCGGGCGTGGACTGCAGCGCGTTCGTGACGGCATGGAACCCGTACAGCCGGCCCGAGCCGGAGCCGGCCGCCAACGCGGCGCGCCAGCAGGCGCTGGCGCGCGAACTGGCGCAACGGGGCCTGCATGCGATCGAGGGCATCGGCCAGCATCCGTCGGGCAGCTGGCCGGGCGAGGAGAGCCTGCTGGTGCTCGGGCTGGCGCTGGACGCGGCCCGGGCGCTCGGCGCGCGCCACGGCCAGAACGCGATCGTGTGGAGCGGCGCCGATGCGGTGCCGCAGCTGATCCTGCTGCGCTAGGCGACAGGCGATATAAGCGGCAGGCGCCGCGCGCGGGCCGCGCCGCCCGCCTCGGTCCGCCGCGCGGCTCAGCCGTTCTGCTGCGCGACGAAGCGGACTTCCACGCGCCGGTTGCGCGCGTCCTCGGGCGGCACGTTCGCGAGCGGATGCGAGTCGCCGAAGCCGGCCACCACCACGCGCTTGGCGACCTGCGCGTCGAGCTTGCCGATCAGCAGGCGCCGGGCCTCGCGCGCGCGCGCGGCCGACAGCGTGTAGTTGTCGTCGTAGACCGTGCAGAAGTGGCTGAAGTCGGTGACGGGGCGGGCGACCTGCAGGTTGTCGGTGTGCCCCTCGACGTAGATCTGGCCGCCCGGCATGCTGTCGAGGTAGGCCGAGATCTTGTCCTCGACCTGCGCGAACGCCGCCCTGGCCTCCGGCGTGATGCAGGCGCTGCCGCGCGCGAACACGTTGTCGCGCAGGACCACCTTGCCGGCCTGCGCGTCGATCGACACCAGCCCCTCGGCGCCCTGCTGCGCGAACGCGGCCTTCATGTCCTGCAGCATCTGCGCGATATGCTTGCGCTGCGCCGCCGAGCCCTGCTCCATCTCGGCCTTGTGGCGCACGTCGGCATATTGCTTCTGCACCACCGACAGCACCAGCAGCAGCATCACCACCGCCATCACGCCGGCCATCAGGTCGGCGATGGCCACCCATTCATTCGGCTTCTCTTTCATGGCGTGCGGCTTCAGGCGTCGGCGCGGCCGCCGCGCGCGCGGCGCTCGCTCGCGGGCGGTTTCGTCATCTGGATCACGGCGGTGTCGAGCCGGTTGTCGATGCTGTGCAGCGCCGCCAGCATGTCGCGGCGGGTACGGTCGTCCTTGTTCGCCGTGGCGGCCTGCCTGATCGTCGCGGCGGCGGCTTCGAGCGTGCCGGTGACGTTCTTGCTGACGTCGGCGATCCGTTCGTAGTGCCCGCCAAGCTCGGCGGTGCGGCGCACGCTCTCGGACACGGACTTGAGCCCGGAGACGATCTTCTCGCGCAGGTCCTCCACGAGATTGGTCATGGCCTGCACGTTGACGTTGAGCGTGTCGCTGGACTCGACGAAGATGCCGTGCGCCTTCTGCTGCGTCGACAGCGACTGGCCGACGGCCGCCTCGACGGACTTCAGGGTGGTGTCGACGCTCGTCGACAGCGTCGTGATGGAGCGCGAGATGTCGCCGGTCGCGTCGGACATCTTCTCGGAGATGACCGCCATGTTCTCGGCGAAGCGGCCGGACATGTCGGCGATGGTCTGGCCGAGGTCGGACTTCATGTCGTCCAGGACTTCCGCCACGCTGACGCGGAACTCGGAGATCGCGGCCTGCAGCTCGGCGGTCGAGCGCCCGGCCATGACGGCGGCGCTGGCCATGTTCGCCGAGGCCTCCGCCATCGCCGTGATGTTGGCGGACACGCCGTCGACGAATGTCTCGATGGCGTGGCGCGTGGATTCGTTGTGGACCACCAGCTCGTCCATCTTCGCCAGTTGCTGCGTGCCCTGCGCGGTCTGCGTCTTCAGGCCCGCGCGCAGCGCCGCCAGCGCTTCGAGCTGCTGCGCGTGGCGCTGCGCGCCGTCCTGCGCCTGCTGCGCGGCATTGTCACGCAGCACGGCGCCCAGCGCGCCGATGGCGTCGACCAGCTGCCGGTTGTCCGCGACCTGCAGCTCGCGGACCTCCTTGCGCTGGCGGTCCACCTCGGTCTTCATCTTGCCGATGCACCAGTTCAGGCGGCGCTCCTCGAAGCCGTTGCGGCTGCAATAGATCTTCAGCGTCAGGAACGCCAGGATGCCCCAGGTCGACGTCTTGAACTTGGAACCGAGGCCGTGCATCATCGACATCAGGTTGTCCATCATGCTGTCCATGCCGCCGCTGCCGGTGGCCTGCGACAGGATCACGGACGCCTTGTCGAGCGCCAGGCCCAGGCCGACGAACGTCCCGAGCAGGCCCACGATCAGCAGCATGCCGGGCAGGATGTCGGCGAGCTTTTCCTGCGGCGTCGCCACGGCGGCGCTGAGGTCGTTGACGGAGCCGTGCTCGACGTCCAGCTGGCCGGCGTCGCTGCCCGCTTCATTGCCCGTTTCATGGCCCGCCTTGCCGTCGACCTCGCGGTGCCAGTTCCTCGCCCAGTTGTCGGGCGTCGCGTGCCGGCGCACGCCGAGCCATGCATGGATCACCGCCACGAAGATGACGGTGAAAAAGCCGATCTGCAGCCACTCCGGCGGGAGGACCTGCGGCAGGATGAAGTGCAGGATCTGTTCAAGCACGGCTCTCGACCTCCAGTTCGCCGCTGCGCGCGCGGCATTCTTCCTCGAAGATGTTGGCGAAGTCGATGATCAGCATCTGCTGGTCTTCGTTCAGTGCCTCCCAGGCCTTGCCGTTCTGCGCGCAGTCGATCAGGATCGTCCCGACCTCGCTGCCCTGGCGCAGCAGGTAGGCGCGGTCCTCGCTGGCCAGTTGTTCCTCGCTCTTCTCCAGCATCTGCATGAAGCCTTCGCTGGCGTAGACGTAGTTGCGCCGCTCGCGGTTGCGCTTGGCCAGGCTGTCGGCCTGCGCCTTGAGCGCGGGCACGGTGGACTGGAGCTCGGCCAGCATGGCGGCCTCGTCGGGCGCGAGATCGCCGAGCTTCCGGGCGGTCTCCAGGCGGCGCAGCAGCACCTGCTCCCTGGCCAGGCGCTGGTTGTCCGCCTGCCACTGCTTCTCGTCGGCCTGCAGGGCGACGTCCCAGGCCTTGGTCAGTTCCTCGAACACGAACGGCAGCAGCTTCTTGCCGTGGCGCGCGGCGATGATGGCGTCGAGCCTGTCGGTGTCGGCCGCCGACAGCGTCGGCTCGGGCGCGATCAGGTCCGACGCGACCTTGACGAGGAAGACGTCGTCGGCCGAGATGTCGGCGCTGTCGCGCGCTTTCTCCAGCTTGTGCTCGGCGGACCTGAGCAGCTTCTGCGTGGCGCGCAGGCGCAGGTAGTGGTCGAAGCTCTGCAGCTCGCCCGCTTCGAGCAGGTTGTCGACGCCGGCGGTGGCCAGCACGTAGTCGTTGACCAGCGCGGCGAGGTCGAGCCCGTGCTGCGCCGCCTCGGGCAGGCGCGAGCGCGCTTCCTCGAAGGTCTTCTTGTGCCGGCGGGCCTGCGCCTCTTCCTCGGCGTTCATCTTCTTGCGCAGCTCGCGCGCGCGCTGGATTGCCCAGTTGATGGCTTTCTCTAGCTTTTGCAGGACCGGGCTGTTCTCGAGCTTCATCAGCGCGGTCAGCGCGGTGTCGACCGCCACGATGGCGGCGCTGAGCCAGGGGAAGCCCGCATTCTTCGCCGCGGTCGCCGCCACCGCGAAGTACGGCTTGATCCGCTGCAGCACCGGGCGCACCTTGCGCCAGGTTTCCTTGACCGTGCCCACGAAGGTCTCGGCTTCGTCGGCCAGCCAGTCGATGGCCTTCACGGCGATGTTCCGCGCCGTGTCGTAGACGCTCTTGGCGGCCGAGACGAAGGCGTTCCCGACCGATCTTGCAAATGAAAACAGCCCCATGATTCCCTCTTTTCCTGTTAGTCGACGCCCAGCAGCCGCCGGGTCGTTGCGGAGTCGGCCGCGGGCCCGCGGCGGTGTTCCGGTGAACCGGCTACCTCGTCGCCGGCCTTGCGCACCTCGCCGATGGCGGCTTCGAGGTGCGCCAGCGCCAGGCCGGGCGGCTGGCCGTGCCGCTCGGCCTCGTGCAGCGCCTTGGGCAGCGCCAGCCGCATGCAGGTGCGGATCTCGCGGCCGGAGAAGCCGTCGCTGAGCGCGGCGCAGCGCGCCAGCAGGGGCTCGCGCGGGTCCCGCAGCGGGATGCCCGCGACCAGCATGCGCGACCACAGGCGCTGGCGCGCGTCGAGGTCGGGCAGGTCGAAGTGCACGTGATAGCCGATGCGGCTGCGGAACGCCTCGTCGTAGTTCTTGGCGAAGTTGGTGGCGAAGACCGCCACGCCGTCGAAGCGCTCCAGTTCGATCAGCAGCGTGGAGCGCATGGCGTTGACTTCGTTGTCCACGCCCTGCGTCACCGAGGACAGGCGCTTGCCGAGCAGGGTGTCGGCCTCGTCGAAGAACAGCAGCGCGCCGGCCGCGCGCGCGGCGTCGAACGCGGCCTGGATGTTCTTCGCGGTCTCGCCCATGAACTTGCTTTCCAGCTCGGCGATGCCCAGCGACATGAACGGCAGGTCCAGCGTGCCCGCCAGCGCCTCGGCCGCGAGCGTCTTGCCGGTGCCGGGCGGGCCGTAGAAGTTGAGGATGGTGCTCAGGCCGAGCGGGTCCACGGCGCCGAAGTCCCAGTCGACGTAGATGGTCTTGCGGTGGCGCAGCTTGGTCAGGCATTCGGCAAGGCGCAGCGCCGTGGCGTCGGACAGGATGACGTCGGCGCCGAGCCGGAAGCGCGGCGCGCGCGCGGCGAAGCGCGCGCCGTCGTCCGGCGCGCCCGGGCGGGGGCCGCGTTCGGGCGCCGCCAGCCGCCCGCCCCCGGTGGTGTTCTCGTTCAAAGCGTGTTCCCCATGTATTGCGCGGCATCCGGGCGTAGCCCGCCCGCGCCGCCCGTGCCGGCCCCGGTTCTGCCGCCGGGGCGCGATGCGAACGTCAAGTGACCTACTATCGGCAGCGGCCCGCAAAAATGGAGTCCTGCTTTCGGGGGGGATCGCGCCGGCTTCGCGGAAGTCTGTCCGCGTATCTGCGCATCGCGTGCGCAGATACGCGGACAGACTGTGCCGGCCCGTTCCGGGCAAGTTATCCTCCATCCACGCCTCGACTACCTCGCCACGCATGCAGCAAGACACTGAACTCCGCATCGCCAAGCGCAAGGCGCTGGCATTCCTGCTGTTCGCCTTCGCGGTCTTCATCGCCACCCTGTTCGTGCCGCACGGCTTCGCCGCCGGCTGGGTGCGCGCCGCGTCGGAGGCCGCGATGGTCGGCGGGCTGGCCGACTGGTTCGCGGTGGCGGCGCTGTTCCGCCGCATTCCGCTGCCGGGGCTGGCCGGGCACACCAACATCGTCGCGCGCAAGAAGGACGACATCGCCGACGGCCTCGCCGCCTTCGTGCGCGACAAGTTCCTCGACGTGCCGTCGGTGGTCGCGCTGATCGACCGGCACAATCCCGCGCAGGCGGTGGCGCAATGGCTGGCCGCGCCCGGCAACACGCGCGAGATCGGCGACGTGGTGGCGAAGGTGGCCGGCACCGCGCTGGACCTGATGGACGAGCGGGACATCCAGGCCGCGATCCGCCACGCGGCGCACGCCATGATCGGCAAGGTGGACCTGTCGCGCTTGGCCGCCACCATCCTCGAGAGCCTGACCGAGAACGGCCGCCACCAGGCGCTGCTCGACGCCTCGCTGGCGCAGCTGATCCGGCTGCTCAACGAGCCCGGCACGCGCGCGTTCATCGCCGAGCGCATCGTGGAGTGGCTCAAGAGCGAGCATCCGAAGAAGGAGCGGATCCTGCCCACGGAGTGGATCGGCAGCAACGGCGCCGACCTCGTCGCCGCGGCGCTGGGCCGCGTGCTGGGGCAGGTGGAGGCGGACACCACGCACCAGTTGCGCCGCGCGTTCGACGACGCCGTGGCCACGCTGATCGCGCGCCTCAAGGACGACCCGGCCTTTCACGCCCGGGCCGACCGGATCCGGCAGCAGCTCCAGGGCGACAGCGCGCTCAACGCCTACCTCGGCGGCCTGTGGGCGGACTGGCGCGGCTGGCTCAAGCAGGACCTCGCGCGCGCGGATTCCGTGGTCCACCGCAAGGTCATGGAAGCCGGCCACTGGATCGGCGCCGAGCTGGCGCGCAGCCCGTCGCTGCGCGCCTCGCTCAACGACCATCTGCGCGAAGCCGCGCGCGGCATGGCGCCGGATTTCGCGGAATTCGTCACGCGCCATATCAGCAGCACCGTGCGCGGCTGGGACGCGCGCGAGATGGCGCGCCAGATCGAGCTCAGCGTGGGGCGCGACCTGCAGTACATCCGCATGAACGGCACGCTGGTGGGCGGGCTGATCGGCGCGGTGCTGTACCTGGTCGCGCAGATGCCGGCGCTGCTCGGCCGCCTGTGAATGCGGTGGGCGCGATGAGCGCGATGAGCGTGGCCGGCGCGCCCTAGCCCGCCGTGTCGCCGCGGCCCGTGAAGAACTGCCAGAGCCGGATCATGGCCAGCGTGTCGAGGCCGCAGTAGTCCGTGAGCTGCCGCCCGATCTGCGCCTTGCGCGCGGGCGTGGTGCCGGGCGCGATGGCTTCCTGGTAGGCGCTCATGGCCATGCCGCCGTCCTGCACGCCGTCCAGGGCGTCGTAGCGCAGGTCGGGCGCGATGGCCGGCAGCACCTTCTTGATGCTCCAGCTGCCCTGCTGGTCCGGGTGGTAGTAATGCTGCTGGGCAACCGGGAGCAGGTCCACCACGCGCGCGCAGATGGCCAGCAGCGGCGCTTCCAGCGCCGCAAAGCGCGCGGCGAGCTCGCGCATGCGCGCGGTCTCGAAGGCGGCGTTGTAGACGAAGACCGGGCCGGCCTGCCCGCAGCCGGCCACCAGCGCCCGCGCGAACGCGAGCGAGGGATCGTCGCCGGACAGGTCGAGGAACGACCGGTGCTCCAGCTTGCCCGTGCGCGACAGCCGGTGCAGGCTGAACTGGAATGGCAGTTGCTGGTACGGCCGCGTGCCGGGCCAGACCGGCACCGCGAACTGGATCGTCTCGAAGTCCAGGAAAAAGGCCGGCAGCTTGTGCGCGGCGAGCTCGGCCGCGGCGCCGGCGGCGTCGAAGAAGACCTCGCCGGACAGCGTGTGCGCCTTCACGCGGCGCTGCCGGTCGTTGAGCAGGCGGTCCGGCACGTCGCGCATGTCGGCCACGCCGTCCTCTTCGATCAGCGCCTTGAGCGCCCTGGCCTGGATGCGGGGCAGCCACCGCACCGGATACTGCGCCGCCGGCTCCTGGCCGCGGCAATGGTCGAGGAAGCCGCATTCGTAGGGCGTGCCGCAGTGCCGGCCGGTGGCCTGCTCCGGCTCGCCGGCCTGCGCGGCGACGGCCTGCGCCTGCGCGATCCAGCCCTGGACCTCGCCGGCGCGCGCGAAGGCCTGTTCGGAGACGTCGGCCTCGGCCAGCAGGCCGCGGTAGTCGCCGCCGCCCGGATAGACCCACTGGCTGTCGATGTGCGCCAGCGCGATGCCGCTGAGCGGCACGCCCGCGCGCGTCGCCACGAAGGCCTGCACGGCGGTGTCGTCGAGGTGGTAGTCCTTCACGCTGGTGGAGGACTTGACCTCGACCATGCGCCAGGTGCGCGCCGCGCCGGCGCCGTCCGGCAGCATGACGTCGGCGAACGCCAGCGCGCCCTCGGCGCGAAAGCCCGCCTCGAACACCGGCGCCGAACTGCCGAGCAGGTCCTGGCTGCGCGCGAAGGCGGCCTCGAAGCCTTCCGCCTGCGCATCCACCAGCGCGCCGGTGCCGCGCGGGTCATAGAGCCGGCGCGCGATCTCGCCGACCTGGTGCCCGATCGCGAAGCTCGCCTCGGTCGCGGCCGAATCGCTGCGCAGCGCCGGGCGGTGGATTTCCAGCCAGAGCCGCTTCGGGCATTGCCGGAAGGCCATCAGTTTGGATTTCGATAATAGGCGCATGGTCTTTCTGTCTTGTCGTGCCGGCGGGGGACGCCGCCTTTGTGCTGCCATCGTGCCGCCATTGTGCCGCACGCCGCGATGGCTGCGTGGCGGCCGCTCGGGTATTCTCGTGCTCTTTCCAAGAGACGACGGAGCATTCTCGTGGCGTGCATCATTCCCGACGGCTGGGAAACCCTGGAAGCCAGCGGCCCCGCCCAGCGCGAGCTGGAGACGCTCGCGGTGCTGGCGGCCGGCCTGCCGGACGGCTATACGGTCTACCACTCGGTGCACTGGACCAACGTGGCGCACGTGCACGCCATCTACGGCGAGATCGATTTCGTGGTGGTGAACCGCGCGGGGCAGCTGCTCATCATCGAGCAGAAGAGCGGCTTCCTCGACGAGACGCCCGAGGGGCTGGTCAAGCACTACGGCACGCGCTCGCGCGTGGTCTCGGTGCAGATGGGCCGCACCGCGGACGGCCTGCGCGGCAAGCTGATGCGCAGCCTGGGCGGCCAGCCGGTGTTCATCGAGCACCTGCTGTACTGCCCGGACTACACGGTGCGCAATCCGGTCACGGCGGGGCTGTCGCCGCAGCGCATCGTCGACGCGGGCCGGCGCGCGCAGCTGTGCGCCATCATCCGGGCGATCCTGCCGCCGGGCGAGGACGCGCCGGTGGCCGAGCGGATCCATCGCTTCCTGTGCGACACCATCGAGCTCGACACCGACGTCAGCGCGCTGATCGGCCAGGCGCGCACGCTGGTGACGCGCGTGTCCGGCGGCCTGTCGCACTGGGCGCGGCAGCTCGACATCGAGCCGTTCCGCCTGCGCGTGACCGGCACCGCGGGCTCGGGCAAGACCCAGCTCGCGCTGGCCGAGTACCGCGACGCGATCGCGCGCGGGCGGCGCCCGCTCTACGTCTGCTTCAACCGCCCGCTGGCCGACCACTTCGCGCGCATCGCGCCGCCGGGCGGGCTGGCCTGCACGTTCCACATGCTGTGCGAAGCGCTGCTGCGCCATCACGGCGGCGTGCCGGACTTTACGCAGCCCGATGCGTTCACGAAGCTGGTGGACGACGTGGCGCGGCTCGCGGTGCCTGGCGAATTCGTCTTCGACACGCTGATCGTGGACGAAGGCCAGGACTTCGCGCCGCACTGGCGCGACCTCGTGCTGCGGCACGCGGGCCCGGCGGCGCGCGCGCTGTGGCTAGAAGACCCGATGCAGAACCTGTACGGCCACCCGCCGGCCGAGCTGCCGGGCTGGGTGCGCCTGCGCGCGCGCAGCAACTTCCGCAGCCCGCGCCCGGTGGTGAAGCTGCTGCAGCCGCTGCTGCCGCCCGAGGTGGAGATCGAGGCCACCGCGCCGATCGCCACGGCGGAGGTGGAATTCCTGGTGTACCAGGACCATGAGCTGCTCGACCGCGTCAAGGACGGCCTGCGCCTGTGCTACTCCGACGGCTTCCGGCAGGAGGACGTGGTGCTGCTGAGCTACCGCGGGCGCGACAATTCCCGCCTGCTCGGCTACGACCAGCTCGGCCAGAACCGGCTGCGCTCGTTTACCGGCGCCTACGACGCGCAGGGCCAGCCGGTCTACTCGCAGGGCGACGTGCTGGCGGAATCGGTGTTCCGCTTCAAGGGACAGTCCGCGCCCGCCATCGTGTTCGCCGAGATCGATTTCGAGACGCTCGGCGAGAAGGAGATCCGCCGGCTGTTCGTCGGCGCGACGCGGGCGACGATGAAGCTGGTGCTGGTGCTGTCCGAGCGCGCGGCGGGTTTGCTGTACGACCGGCTGTAGGTTCTCCGGGGCGGCGCGGGAGAGCGGGCACGGCATCCCGTTGTCCGCCTCCCGCGACAGATTGCATGCCGGTGCCGCATCTGCGCACCGGATGCGCAGATGCGTGGCGACACTGCACTCCTCGGCAGAACAGGAGGGCAAGCCATGCAATTCGTCACGATTCCCGGAACCGTTTCCGGCACCGCCATCGCCACCTCGCAGGCCCGGCCGCAGCGCGTGCTGCTGCGCCGCTGGGGCTTCTCCGAGCAGGAGGCCGCGGGCCTGCTGCTCGACCTGCCGTCGCTGGAGGGCCGGCTGGCGTGGACGCTGGACGAGCAGGCCCGGCCGCGGCCCGACCTGGTCATCCACCTCGTGGATGCCACGCGCCTGAGCGGCGTGTTCGGCGGCGCGCGCTGGAACGCGATGGGCCCGGTCGACGCCATGCGCCGCGCGCGCCGGCGCGGCACCAGCGAGATCGCCCTGGTGCTGGGCTCGGCCCAGCACCTGCCGCCCGAGCGCGACGGCTGCTGGGTGCTGGCCGGCGAGCGCAGCCTGGCCGCGGCGCTGGACATCCTCGCGCGCACCGCCATCGAGCCGCTGCTGGCGCCCGGCGCGGGCCGGCGCACGGGGTTTCACGAGCTGGCGTCGATGAACGCGCTGTGCGTGCTGGCGCGCGAGCAGGAGCAGGACCGCGAGGCCCTGTCCCGGCGCATCGTCTCGGTCCTGTGGACGGCGGTCGAACGCTCGTACTCGATGCCCGCGCGCCTGCTGGTGGCCGCGCAGACGCACGTGATGGACCACGTGGACTCGTTCAACCCGAACCTGCTGCAGCGCATCCGCGCGCACCGGCGCGACACCGGCTCGCTCGACCTCGCGGCCGACATCACCATCGCCTATCCGTGGCCGGCGCCGTGCGTGCCGGCGCTATGACGCCCTATGTCCCTGACGCCTCCGGCGCCCCCGATGCGAGCGCGTCCGCGTAGGCGCGGCACGCCTGCGACAGGTTCCCGGCGATCTCCCTGCGCAGGTGCGCCGGCGACAGGATCTCGACGCGGGCCGAGCGCTCCATCAGCAGGTTGCGGAATTCGACCGAGGGAATGACCGTGGCGGTGAGGCGGAAGCCGCCCTCCTCCTCGACGATCTCCTGGTCGTCGGCCAGCTTCTGCTCGCGGAACAGGTTCTTGATCTCGCCGTCTTCCCTGACGCGCAGTTCCACGCGCACCGGCGCCTCGGGGAAGAACGAGAAGAACTGGTTGTGCAGGACGTAGGCGTCCAGGTCGAAGTCCGGGTCGGCCCTGCCGGCCACCTCGGTGCAGGTGGCCTGGACGAAGCGGTCCAGCCGCAGCTGGTAGCGCTTGAAGCTGCCGTCGCTGCGCTCGCGGCTCGCCACCAGGTAAAGCACCGGCCCGCGCTCGACCAGCGCCAGCGGCACCACGTTGAACGCGGCGGGCTCCTCGCTGTCGAGCCGGGAGTTGCGGTAGCAGACCGACAGGACCTGGGTGGCATAGAGCGCGCGCCGCACGGCGTTGAGGATGTCCTCGCGGATCGGCGGCGAGCGCAGCGGATAACCGGCGTCGATGCGCACCGTCTTGGCCGCCCACGCGCGCGCGGTGGCCAGCGCCGGGTCCACCGGGCTTTCCTGCAGCACCCTGGCGGCGCCGACGAAATAATCCTCGAGCTGGCTGATGACGTGGCTCGGGAGATGATTGGGCGCATGCCGCTGCAGCGTGAGCAGCGCGATGGCCAGCTCCAGCGGCGGCCGGCGCGCCGTGCCCGAGACCGCCTTCTTGCCGGTGCGCCACCATTTCTTGTCGCGCGAGCGCCCTTCCTTGCCGACCAGGCCTTCCTCGCACAGGCGGTCCAGCGCGCGGATCACGGTGTCGCGCCCCGGCGCCTGCTCGCCATACTTCGCCTGCACGCGGGACAGCAGCTCCCCGGAGAAGATGCGCGCCTCCGCCTGGGGAGGCATGCAGGACAGGATATCGCTTTCGAGCCGTGGCCAGTTTGCCGAGGTCGCCATCTGAACTTGTCGCCTGTTTTATTTTTTCGGGAGGCGCTATCGTAGCGGATCTGCGCACGGCTTGCGCAGAAGCCATGCTAAGCGCGGCCCGCGGCGCGGCACCGTGGTTCAATAGCGTTCGTTCCATTGCATCGCAGACCATCATGACCCTGATCGACACCAAGAACCTCCAGCGCGCCGCGCACGAATTCGGCGAAGCCCGCGGCTGGGGGAAATACCACAGCCCCAAGAATCTGGCGATGGCGCTGAGCGTGGAAGCGGCCGAGCTGGTGGAGATTTTCCAGTGGAAGACCGAGGAGGAATCGCGCGGGATCATGGCGACCGACGAGCGGGAGCATGTGGAGCAGGAGCTGGCGGATATTGCGATTTATCTGTCGCAGTTGCTGAATGTGTTGGGGGTGGATCTGGATGCGGCGGTGAAGGCGAAGATGGTGGTGAATGCGGGGAAGTATCCTGTGCCGGGAGGGGAATAGGATTGGGGGGGTATTTGATTTCTTTAGAGTCGGCTTTGACTTCGGCTTCAAGGGATTTGGCTTCGAAGTCGGCTGCTTAACGTTAAGGTCAAAGTCAAAGTCAAAGTCAAAGTCAAAGTCAAAGTCAAAGGCTTTCGCTCCTCCGGAGCGACCTACTTTCTTTTGTCCGAAAAGAAAGTAGGCCAAGAAAGCGGACTGCCTGGCCGGCAGGGGCAGAAACGTTGGGGTTTCCCTTGTGGGTGGTTTCGTCGTGGGGCTTGCGGTTCTGCTGGCATCCTGCCGTTACCGGTGCGAGCGGCCACGATCTGGCTGGCGGTATGGGTTTCGTGGTCAGACCTATGATGGCGGGCGCACTGCTGGTTCTGGCATCTGCCGTTACCGGTTTTGGCGGTCACGGCGTAGCACCGGCACTGGTTTCGTGGTGGGCGCGGTGGACCCCACGCGGGTGTGCTGGGTTGCTGGAGCCGGGATTGCTTTTCAACTGTTCGGCACCGCGCTCGAACAGGGGCCACCGCGCCCACCACGAAACCAGCACCGTTCCTATGACGAACCCATCCGCCCCGGTCGCGGCAGCAGCCTGAACCACCTGGGCCAACGTTACCAAGCAGCGCCACCACGAATCGAACACCACCCGCGACGCCGCAGGCGAGCAAACCGGTAGCGTCAGCAGCCTCATCGAAGCCAACGCCCGCACCACGAAACCACCACCAGAAATAAAGTCTGAGCGCCCAGCCCCCCTGCAAGGGGTCGTTTTCTTTTGGTTACTTTTCTTTGTCGAGACAAAGAAAAGTAACGATCTTCACCAAGCCCGAACCACCAAAACCGCTCGAGCCTCAAGGCCCACGAAAGTCCGAACAAGGACCCAAAGCCGAAACCACCAATCAAGCCCGAGCCGCCAGGCCCACAAAAGCCCGAACAAGAAAATCCGCCCCCCAATCCCATATGTATTGATACGTTCATTCACGCCCCCGTAATACGTACCCGCCACAATCCGCTCCCGTCCCATCCCTAGCGCTTCCTCCTGGCCGTCGGCGTGCCGGCTTCCGTTCGCCCATGCCCGCGCGGGCCGCGCTTTCCATTCCATGTCCAAGACCCTGCTTGCGTTGCTGATGACGTTGTCGTGCCTGTCCGCTTGCGGCGGCGGCGGCGACGGCGCGAACACCGTTGCCACGCCCGCGGCCCCCGCGCCGCAGGCGCCCGTGGCCGATGCGGTCATCCGCTGCGCGCCTGCCGTCAGCCCGAAATAAGCCAGCTCACCGGATCGCCGTCACATGTCCTCGAAGTCCCTGAAGAGTCGTCGCCAGTTTCTGAAGTTCGGAGCCGCTTCGGCGGGTGCCGCCGCCGCTTCGATGGTGCTGCCGCAAAGCATCCGCGACGCGCTGGCCATTTCCGCCAACCGCCGCACCGGCACGCTCCAGGATGTGGAGCACATCGTGGTGCTGATGCAGGAGAACCGCTCGTTCGACCATTACTTCGGCACCATGAACGGCGTGCGCGGCTTCGGTGATCCGAAGCCGGTGCCGCTGCGCAGCGGCAGGCCGGTGTGGTATCAGCCGGCCGGGCGCAACGCGGATGCGCGCACCGGCTATGCCAACGTGGGTTATGCGAACTGGCCGAAGACGAGCCAGTGGTACGAGAGCGATCCGGTGCTGCAGGCGCAGCAGAAGTACGTGCTGCCGTTCCGCCTGGACACCACCACGACCAACGCGCAGCATCTCGGCGGCACGGACCACAACTGGAAGCTCGAGCAAGGCATCTGGAAGCACTGGGACGCCTGGGTGCCGCTGAAGAGCCGCATGTCGATGGGCTACTACGATGCGCGCAAGGACCTGCCGTTCTACTACCAGCTGGCCAGCGCCTTCACCATCTGCGACGCCAACCATTGCTCGATCTTCGCCAACACCGAGCCCAACCGCCAGTACTACACCAGCGGCGCCAGCGTCTACACCATGAGCGGCTACCAGGCCGGCACCCGGAAGCGCCTCAAGGGCCAGGAGCTGGACAACAACTGGACCGCCAACATGGACCTCGACGAGGCCTGGGAAGGGCTGACCTGGAAGTGCTACGCCGAGCGGCTGCAGGAAAAGAAGATCGACTGGCGCGTGTACCAGGCGTATTCCAACTACGGCTGCAACTCCGTCGCCTTCCACAAGACCTTCCGCAAGCTCGACAAGCAGTCCGACGAGTACCGCCGCGGGCGCGCCTACGTGGGCAACAAGCTGGCCTCGAACGAGGCCGCTTACGACGAGGAGCTGGCCAACGCCATCGCCCAGGACGTGCAGAACGGCACGCTGCCGCAGGTGTCGTGGATCATCTGCCCGGACGCCTACTGCGAGCACCCGGACGCCTCGCCGGCGGCCGGCCAGGCGCTGGTGGACAAGCTGCTCAAGGCGCTGACCTCGAATCCCGAGGTGTGGGCCAAGACCGTGTTCATCATCAACTACGACGAGAACGACGGTTTCTTCGACCACATGCCGGCCTACGTGCCGCCGGTCAACACCGCCATGTACGGCTACCAGGGCCAGAGCACGGTGTCGGTGGACGAGGAAAACTACAACGGCGTGCCGATCGGCCTGGGGCCGCGCGTGCCGATGATGGTGGTGTCGCCGTGGAGCAAGGGCGGCTGGGTGTGCTCGCAGGTGTTCGACCACACCTCGGTGCTGCGCTTCATCGAGGCGCGCTTCGGCGTGCCGTGCGAGTACATCTCGCCGTGGCGCCGCGCGGTCTGCGGCGACCTGACCTCGGCCTTCGATTTCACCAAGCCCAACGGCGACCTGCCCACCGACCTGCCCAACACCACGTACTACAAGGCGGACGCCGACGCGGCCCGCACCCGTCCGAGCCCGGCGGTGCCGTCCGCGCCCACGCGCCCGGTGCAGGAGGTCGGCCAGCGCCGCGCGCGCGCCCTGCCCTACGAGCTGTTCGCGCATGGCCGCGCGGATGCCGACGGCAAGCGCTTCTGGATCGATTTCGCCAACACCGGCGCGGCCGGCGCGGGCTTCATCGTCTATGCCAACGGCGGCACCAGTTACGCCGAGCCGGACAAGCCGCACGACCAGGACGACACGGTGTTCCCGCCCGCCACCTTCGACGCGCTCAACAACGGCGGCGGCGTGTGGCAGTACACCGTCGAGGCGGGCAAGAGCCTGTCCGACAACTGGATGCCGCAGCCGGCCGGCGCGCAGGACGGCCGCTACGATCTCTCCGTCTACGGTCCCAACGGCTTCCTCAACCAGTTCCGCGGCAAGCTCGGGCAGGCCGGGCCCGAGGTGGTGGCCTGCTACGACATCACCAACGGCAAGCTGCTGCTGACGCTGGTCAACCAGGGCAAGCAGGCGTGCGTGATGTACGCCGCCAACGGCTACGACAGCGCCGACGCGCGCACCTACCATCTCGCGCCCGGCGCCTCGCAGCAGGACAGCTGGGACCTGAGCGCGACCAGCCAGTGGTTCGACGTGCGCCTCACCACGGACGCCGGCGACGGCTTCCTGCGCCGCTTCGCGGGCCATATCGAAACCGGCCGCCACAGCCTGACCGATCCGCGCATCGGCGGCGCCGCGGTGGACATGCTGTGAACCGCGCCCGCACAGGAACCGTCATGAGCAAAATCGGAACGCGCGCCATGCGCACTCTCGCGGCCGGCGCGTTGGCGCTGGCCACGCTGCTGGCCGCCTGCGGCGGCGACGGCACGGCCCCGGCCGCCGGCGCGCTGCCGCCCGCGGACGCGCCGCCCGCCGCCGGCACACGCCGCGTGCTGCTGATCGGCATGGACGGCGTGAACTATCCCGAGCTGCGCGCCGCGCTGGCGCAGCAGCAGGCGCCGGCGCTGGCGCAACTGACGCTGGGGCCGGCCTACACCGGCGGCGTCAGCGGCACGGTCACGCAGCAGGAAGCGCTGGCCGGCCCCGGCTGGGCCACCCTGCTCACCGGCACCTGGGCCAACCGGCACGGCATCACCACCGACCAGGGCGGGCAGCTGCTGCGCGCCGACACGCTGTTCGCGCGGCTGCGGCAGGCGCGCGCGGGCGGCAAGATCGCCGTGGCCGCGGGCTGGAGCACGCTCGCGCAGCAGCTGGGCGCCGACGCCTGGGCCAGCCGCATCGACAGCCTGGTGGACTGCGCCGGCGTGGACGCCTGCGTGACCGACGCCGCGCTGCGCGCCGTGGCCGACCGTGACTATGGCGTGGTGGTGGCCAACTTCCACGCGCCGGCGCAGGCCGCCGGCGGCCTGGACAGCGACTACCGCCGCGCCCTCGCCACGCTGGACCAGCAAGTGGGCCGGCTGATGGCGGCGCTGCAGGCCAGCAGCACGGCCCGTCCCGGCGAGGACTGGCTGGTGGTCGCCACCACCAGCCGCCCGATGCGCGCGAAGGACTACGCGCCGGATGCCGCGGCCATCGACGACACCAGCTTCATCGGCCTGAACCGCGCCGGCAACGCCGTCTTCGCCGCCTCGGCCAGGGACGCGATGCCGGCCTCCAGGGCCGACCTCTACACGCGCCCGGGCATCGCCGACGTGACGCCCACGGTGCTGGACTTTCTCGGCGTGGCGCCGGTCGCCGCGCAGTACGCGATCGAGGGCCAGTCGCTGCTCGGCACGCCCGGCGTGCAGCAGTTGCGCGCCAGCGCCGGGCGCGACGCCGGCAGCGTCAGCCTGAGCTGGAAGCTGGCGCCGGACGCGCCTCCGCCCGCGCGGATCGAGATCTACCGCGACGGCGCCAAGGTGGCCACGCTCGCCGGCGACGCCACCGGTTATGTCGATGCCGACGTCGGCCTGGCTGGCAAGCCCGAAGGCACCTACCGCTTCGACTACGTGGTGATGGCCGGCGCGGTGCCGCTCGCCTACCGCGCGGCCATCGCCTACGTGCCGCCGATCGTGCTGCCAGCCACGCTGCTCGACCGCCTGATGCACTTCTTCTCGTTCGACACCGGCCTGGCCGACACCCGCAGCGCCGACGCGCTGCGCGCGCTGGAGACCCCGGCGCCGGCGCCGCTGTCCGGCGACGACGGCTTCGGCGGCAGGTCGCTGGCGATCGACCCGGACAGGACCAGCTACGACCTGCCGAGCGACGTGCCGCTGCAGCCGCAGTTCTCGGTCGGCTTCTGGTACAAGTCGGACGCGCAGCAGGCGTGGCTGCCGGTGCTGACCAACAAGGACTGGAATTCGGGCGCCAACCGCGGCTTCATCATCGGGCAGTCCTCGGCCGGCACCATGACCTTCAACTTCGGCGACGGCTCGCGCCGCGCCGATGCGTTCGTGGGCTTCACCGCCAACCAGTGGGTGTATGTCGCGCTGACCGTCGACACCGTGGCCAAGACCGCCACCGCCTATATCGCCGACCCGGTGCTGGGCGTGCGCAGCACCGCCATGAACCTCGGCACGCTGACGATGGCCAACCTGCGCGACACGCGCCTGGTGCTCAACGAGGACACCACCGGCACCGCCTATCCCGGCTACACCGCGCCGACGGCGGTCGCGCCCGAGTACAACGACCTCGCCTTCTGGTCGCGCGTGCTCGATGCCACCGAAGTGAAGGCGCTGTACGCCGCGGGCAAGTCGCTGTCGACGCTGAATCCGTAGCGCGATCGCCGGCATTGCCGGCATTTCCGACAATGCCGGCGACGCACGGCAAATGCCGAACGGTTTGCTCCCCTCTCCCGCCTGCGGGAGAGGGCCGGCGCCCCCACGAAGTCGCCACCCGCCGCACGCGCGAGCCCCCGTTCATCAGCGCGGCGCGCAAACTACCCCCTGCCTAGCCGCGCATCCGCCACAACACTCCGAGTACCGCCAGGGCGCGATCCCGCGCGCATTCCCGGCAGAATTTCCTAGACTGCTAAGGATCGGCCCCGCCGCCGGCCATGTGCCGGCTCTAGTACAGGAGTCCGGCATGAGCGACCAGCTTCTCGTTGGCACCGGCAAGGGCCTGTTCATGTGGCGGCGCGACGGCGCGGGCGGCTGGCGGCAGGCGGCCGTGCATTTCCTGGGCGCGCCGGTGAGCGCGGCGCTGGCCGATCCGCGCAGCGGCACGCTCTATGCGGCACTTGGGCGCGGGCGCGGCGTGCGGCTGTGGCGGCGCCGGCCGCGCGACGCGGACTGGGATGGCTGCGGCCTGCCGGCCTACCCGCCGCAACTGGTGTCGGGCGCCGGGCCGGGCGGGCTCGCGCTGCAGCGCATCTGGGTGCTCGAGGCGGGCGGGCCGGACGACCCCGGCGCGCTGTGGGCGGGCACCATGCCGGGCGGCCTGTTCCGCTCGGCCGACGAAGGCGGCAACTGGGCGCTGAACCGGCCGCTGTGGGAGCGTCCCGAGCGCCGCGCGTGGGCCGGCCACGGCAGCGAGGTGCCGGGCATCCACTCGGTCTGCGTGGACCCGCACGACAGCCGCCACGTCACCATCGCGGTGTCGTGCGGCGGCGTGTGGCAGACGCGGGACAGCGGCATCAGCTGGGTCCGCACCGTCACCGGCATGGCGCCGTCGCGCGACGAGCACGGCCAGCACCAGGACCCGCTGCGGCTGGTGCAGTGCGCGGGACACGCGCATGCCATGTGGGTGCAGCACCGCGGCGGCATGTTCCGCTCCGGCGACGCGGGCATGACGTGGCAGCGCCTGCGCGCGGGCACGGCGGGCATGGCGGGCATGCTGGGCACGGCGGGCTTCGGCCTGACGGTGGCGGCGCATCCGCACCGGCCCAACACGGCGTGGTTCGTGCCGCTGGCCGCCGACCACTGCCGCGTGCCCGTGGACGGCCGGCTGGCGGTCAGCCGCACGCGCGACGGCGGGCGCAGCTTCGAGCCCTGCGACGACGGCCTGCCCGCCGCGCCGGCCTACGACGTGGTCGACCGCCACGGGCTGGCGGTGGACAATAGCGGCGAATGCCTGGCGCTGGGTTCCACCACCGGCAGCCTGTGGATGTCGGAGAATGGCGGCGAGCACTGGAAGCTGCTGACGGCGCATCTGCCGCCGGTGCACTGCCTGCGTTTCTGCTGAATCCGCTTTCCGGTTTTTCTTTCTTCTTGCTTTGCCTTTCTGACAAGGATGCGCGCGCATGGCTGGAACCAGTGCCGGGAAAAAGAACGCGGCGGCGGCCGCACAGAGCGTCCAGAGCGCCCGCGTCGGCATCGGCGGCTGGAACTTCGCGCCGTGGCGCGGCAGCTTCTATCCGGCGAAGCTGGTGCAGAGCCGGGAGCTCGAATACGCCAGCCGCCACCTCACCGCCATCGAGATCAACAGCACCTATCACGGCACGCAGAAGCGCACCTCGTTCGCCAGGTGGCGCGACGAGACGCCCGACGATTTCGTGTTCTCGCTCAAGGCCTCGCGCTTCGCCACCAACCGCCGCGTGCTGGCCGAGGCGGGCGAGTCGGTCGAGCGCTTCCTGGACAGCGGCATCGCCGAGCTGGGCGACAAGCTCGGCCCCGTGGTGTGGCAGTTCGCGCCGACGAAACCGTTCGAGGCGGAGGACTTCGAGGCCTTCCTCGCGCTGCTGCCCGATGCGGTGGAAGGCCGCAGGCTGCGCCACGTGCTCGACGTGCGGCACGACAGCTTCATGACGCCGGACTATCTCAGGCTCGCGCGCAAGTACAAGGCCGCCACCGTGTTTACCGATTCGCCGAAGTTCCCGTCGTTCGCCGACCTCACCGCCGACTTCGTCTACGCGCGGCTGATGTGCAGCAGCGAGAAGATCGGGACCGGCTACGCGCCGGCGGACCTCGATGCGTGGCGCGACCGCGTGCAGGCCTGGGCCGCGGGCGGCGCGCCCGAAGACCTGCCGCGCGTGGAAGGCAAGGCCGCGGCCGCGCGCGGGCGCGAGGTCTTCGTCTTCTTCATCAACGGCGCCAAGGAGCGCGCGCCCGCGGCGGCCGGCGCGCTGCTGGCGCGCCTCGGATGGGCGCCGCCGCCGTGGGACGAAGGCGGCAAGGCCGGCGGCAAGACCGGTACCGAAGTCGTCACCGGGACCGCAATCAAGACCCCCGCCAGGACCGCCGCCAAGGCCCGCGGCACAGCCAAATGAGGGCGGGCGCCAGCCCGCTATAATCCGGCATGAACTCAAGCCCAGAATCCGCCGCGGCGCCCGCCGCCGGCGCCTCTTTCTCCCGGTTGCCCCTTTCGCCCGCCACGCTGGCGACGCTCGAGCAGCTCGGCTACCAGACCATGACGCCGATCCAGGCCGCCAGCCTGCCGGTGGCGCTGGCCGGCCAGGATCTGATCGCGCAGGCCAAGACCGGCAGCGGCAAGACCGCCGCGTTCGCGCTGGCGCTGCTCAACCGGCTCGACGCGCGCCGCTTCGACGTGCAGGCGCTGGTGCTGTGCCCCACGCGCGAGCTGGCCGACCAGGTCACGCAGGAGATCCGCCGCCTGGCGCGCGCCGAGGAGAACATCAAGATCCTGACGCTGTGCGGCGGCACGCCGATGCGCCCGCAGGTCGACAGCCTGGCGCATGGCGCACATATCGCCGTGGGCACGCCGGGACGCATCATGGATCACCTGGAGCGCGGCACGCTAGTGCTCGACGGGCTCAACACGCTGGTGCTCGACGAAGCCGACCGCATGCTCGACATGGGCTTCTTCGACGACATCGCGCACGTGGCGCGCCAGTGCCCGAAGGAACGCCAGACGCTGCTGTTCTCGGCCACCTATCCCGAGGGCATCGCGCGGCTGAGCCAGCAGTTCCTGCGCAAGCCGCACGAGATCAAGCTCAAGGAGCAGCACGACGACAGCAAGATCCGCCAGCGCTTCTACGAGGTCGAGGAAGGCCAGCGCCTGAACGCGGTGGCGCTGCTGCTCAACCACTACCGCCCGGTCAGCACGCTGGCGTTCTGCAACACCAAGGCGCGCTGCCGCGACCTGGTGGAGCTGCTGCGCGCGCAGGGCTTCGAGGCGCTGGCGCTGCACGGCGAGCTGGAGCAGCGCGAGCGCGACCAGGTGCTGGTGCAGTTCGCCAACCGCAGCTGCTCGGTGCTGGTGGCCACCGACGTGGCCGCGCGCGGCCTCGACATCGCGCAGCTGGAGGCGGTCATCAACGTCGACGTCACGCCCGACCCCGAGGTCTACGTCCACCGCATCGGCCGCACCGGCCGCGCCGACCAGGACGGCATGGCGCTGAGCCTGGCCAGCATGAACGAGATGGGCCGCGTGGGCAACATCGAGCAGCAGCTCGGCGTGGAGATGGAATGGCAGCCGCTGTCCGCGCTGGCGCCGGCCAGCAGCGAGCGCCTGCTGCCGCCGATGGTCACGCTGCAGATCCTCGGCGGGCGCAAGGAGAAGATGCGCCCCGGCGACATCCTCGGCGCGCTCACCGGCGAGGCCGGCTACGCCAAGGAGCAGATCGGCAAGATCAACGTGATGGAGATGTCCACCTACGTGGCGGTGGCGCGCGGCATCGGCCGCGAGGCCGTGCGCAAGCTCAACGATGGCAAGGTCAAGGGCAAGCGCGTGAAAGTGCGCATGCTGACCGAGTGAGGGCGGCGCGCCGGCTGCCGCGGGGCCGCGCCCGATGAAGACGCCGAAGCGGCTGCAGCCGCTGGTCGAGGAAGGCCTGGTCGACGAAGTGATGCGCCAGCTCATGAGCGGCAAGGAAGCCACCGTCTACGTGGTGCGCTGCGGCGGCGAGATCCGCTGCGCCAAGGTCTACAAGGACGCGGCGCAGCGCAGCTTCCGCCAGGCCGCGACCTACCAGGAAGGGCGCAAGGTCAAGAACAGCCGGCAGGCGCGCGCGATGGAAAAAGGCTCGCGCTACGGCCGCAAGGTGGCCGAGGAAGCCTGGCACAACGCCGAGGTGGACGCGCTGTACCGCCTGGCCGCCGCCGGCGTGCGCGTGCCCACGCCCTACCTGTGCTTCGAGGGCGTGCTGCTGATGGAGCTGGTGGTGGACGCCGCTGGCAACGCCGCGCCGCGCCTGAACGACGTGGCGCTGGACGAGGCCACGGCGCTGGCCTTCCACGACGCGCTGCTCGGCCAGGTGGTGCGCATGCTGTGCGCCGGCGTGGTGCACGGCGACCTGTCCGAGTTCAACATCCTGGTCGATGCCGAAGGCCCGGTCATCATCGACCTGCCGCAGGCGGTGGACGCCGCCGGCAACAACGACGCCAGCGCCATGCTCGAGCGCGACGTGGACAACCTCGCCTTCTACTTCGGCCAGTTCGCGCCGCAACTCAACGGCACGCGCTACGGCAAGGAAATCTGGGCGCTCTACCAGGCCGGCCTGCTGCATCCCGGCATCGCGCTGAGCGGCCAGGTGGCGGTCGACGACACGCCCGTGGACGTGGACGCGGTGCTGCAGGAAGTCGAGGACGTGCGCCTCGAGGAAGAAGCGCGCCTGCGCTACCTGCAAAGCGCGGAGTAAGCCGCCGGCGTTGCTGCTGCCATTGCTGCTGATGTTGCTGCTGATGTTGCTGCTGGCGTTACCCGCCGCGCACCATGCCGGCGCGGGCCGCCGCCGTTGTTCATTTCCCTGCATTCTGGTCTGAAGCGTTTTTACAAAGATTCGTGGGCGTCACCCTGTAAGACGCGCGCCGCGAGTGCTAATCTGAAAGCGCCGGGCCGCGCCGCGCAAGACTTGCGCGCGTGGCCCGACGCACCCGCCGGCGCGCGGGCGGTGGCAAATCGAGGCTGCAAATCCTTCGGACGGAACAAGGAGTGGGTGATGAAAACCGCACGGCAGGTTCTGGAATCCAAGCCGACCCAGGCTATCTACAGCATCACGCCCGGCGCCACGGTGTATGCCGCGCTGCAGCTGATGGCGGAAAAGGGCATCGGCGCGCTGCTGGTGATCGCGCAGGGCGACATCGTCGGCATCCTCAGCGAGCGCGACTACGCGCGCAAGGTGATCCTGATGCAGCGCACCTCGCGCGAGACCTTCGTGCGCGACATCATGACCTCGGCGGTCATCTACGTGCGCGCCGAGCAGAGCACCGACGAATGCATGGCGCTGATGACCCAGCACCGCCTGCGCCACCTGCCCGTGATGGACGGCGACAAGCTGATCGGCATGCTGTCCATCGGCGACCTCGTGAAGGACATCATCTCCGAGCAGAAATTCATCATCGAGCAGCTCGAGCACTACATCACCGGCAGCGTGCACCCGTAGCACCGCCCTCGCCGACCCGCAGCCGACGTCCGTCCGGACGGCGGCCGCGGGTTGCGCGCGACACTTCCCCCGCTGAATCCGGTACGCCGCGTTCCGTCCGCGGTCATGCGCAATCGCGCGCAACGGTGCGCAACGATGCGCAACCGTGCCGCGGTAAGCCCCCAAAACACGCCAACGTCCGGCAACGCGCCGCGGCGGCCTTCCGCGCAAGCGCGCAAACCGAGTTAGCCTTGCACTTGATATTCAGTATCCGCATATAATTATGCGTTCGCTGAATTAGGCCGGCCCGCCGCGCGCAAGCGCAGCACCGGGTACGCACTAGCTCGGCTGAACTCCCTGTTGCGGCCATGTTCGCTGCTGTACGCCGGCAAACGCCACACGTTGCCGGCGGTTCGCCGCGGGCGGCCGTCCGGCCTACGCGTTCCCGCCCGCCCCGATGCCAGCCTCCGCTTCCGCCCCCGCCACGCCCGCCCTGAGCCACCAGGACATCATGCGCGTGATCGGCGGCATCATCCTCTGCATCCTGCTTGCCTCGCTCGACCAGACCGTGGTCATCCCGGCGGTGCCCGCCATCGCCAACGACCTGAACGGCTTCGGGCACCTGTCGTGGATCGTCACGGCCTACCTGATCACCTCCACGGTATCCACGCCGCTGTACGGCAAGCTGTCCGACAGCTACGGCCGGCGGCGCCTGCTGATGCTGGCCATCGCCCTGTTCATCCTGGCCTCGGTGGCCTGCGCGATGGCCGCGTCGCTGGAGCAGCTGATCCTGTTCCGCGCCTTGCAGGGCATCGGCGGCGGCGGTTTGATGTCGCTCGCGCAGGCGGCCATCGCCGACGTGGTGGCGCCGCGCCAGCGCGGGCGCTACCAGGGCTACCTCGCCACGGTGTGGGCGGTGGCGTCGATCGCCGGCCCGCTGGTGGGCGGCTGGACCTCGGACCACCTCTCGTGGCGCTGGCTGTTCTGGATCAACGTGCCGCTCGGCGTGCTGGCGATGTTCATGTGCCACCGCGGCCTGAGCCAGCTGCAGGCGCGCGGCGGCGCGGCGCGCGTGGACTGGGGCGGCGCACTGCTGCTCACGGTGTCGATCGTGGCCTTCCTGCTGGCGATGAGCTGGGGCGGCGACGTCTACGACTGGGTGTCGCCGCAGATCGCCGGGCTGGCGCTGCTGGCGGTGGCCGCGCTGGCCGGGCTGGTCTGGCAGGAGCGCCGCGCGGCGGACCCGATGCTGCCGCCGCGCCTGTTCGGCAACCGCGCCTACGTGCTGGGCGTGGCCGCGTCGGCGATGGCGGCGCTCAACATCTTCCTGTGCATCTTCGCGCTGCCGCTGCATTTCCAGCTGGTGCGCGGCGCCGGCGCGGCGCAGTCGGGCCTGCTGGTGGTGCCGTTCCTGCTGTCCACGGTGGCCGGCAACTTCGTGGTGGCCGGGCTGGCGCCGCGGCTGGGGCGCATGCGCGGCATCCTGACCGGCGGCTTCATCGCCGCCGCGCTGGGCCTGCTGGGGCTGGTGGCGGTCTCGCCCGGCACGCCGGTGGCGCTGGAGCTGCTGGCCATGACGGTGGCCGGCGTGGGCCTGGGCATGACGATGGTCGGCACGCTGATGAGCGTGCAGAACGTGCTCGAGCGCCGCGACACCGGCGCCGGCACCGGCGCGCTGCTGGTGCTGCGCTCGCTGGGCAGCGCCTTCGGCGGCGCGCTGGCGGGCACGCTGCTGACGCTGGCCTTCCACAACGCGCTGCACGCCTCGGGCGTGACGCAGGCGCTGGACCTGGGCGCGCTGCGCCACGGCAGCGAGACGCTGGCGCGGCTCTCGCCGGCGGTGCGCGACACGCTCACCGGCGGCGTGGAGACCGGCTTCCGGCTGATCTTCGCCGGCGGCGCGCTGGCCGCGCTGCTGGCGCTGGCGATCGTGCGGCGCATGCCGGACGCAGAGCTGCGCAGCAGCGTGACCGAGCACGGCGCCGCGCTGGCGATGGATTGAGGGGCCCGGCGCATCGTTGCCCGCGGGTCGGCGTAAACTACGCTCACCCTGATCCCGGAGTGCCCTCCATGCGCCGTCTTCCCGCCCAGCGCCCGCGCGCGCTGCGTTCGACCACCGTATCGACCGCCGCGCTGGCCGGCGCGCTGGCGCTCGCCGCGGCCGCCGCCATCGTGACGCCGCGCCCGGCGCGCGCCGCCGATGCGCCCACGCCCGCGCCCGCGGCCCAGCCCGCGGGCGCCTGCCCGGCCACGCTCAATTTCAAGTTCCCGCGCCTGCAGGACGAGGCGCCGCAGAACCTGTGCCAGTACGCCGGCAAGGTGGTGCTGGTGGTCAACACCGCCAGCTACTGCGGTTTCACCCCGCAGTACGAAGGGCTGGAGGCGCTCTACGCCAAGTATCGCGAGCGCGGCCTGGTGGTGCTGGGCTTCCCGTCCAACGACTTCTCGCAGGAGCCGGGCTCGTCCAAGGAGATCGCGGACTTCTGCTACAACACCTACGGCGTCAAGTTCCCGATGCTGGGCAAGTCGCACGTGCGCGGCAGCGAGGCCAATCCGATGTACGCGCTGCTGGCGAAGGCGTCCGGCACCACGCCGAAGTGGAATTTCTACAAGTACCTGATCGACCGCAACGGCGAGGTGGCGGGCAGCTTCAACAGCGCGACCAAGCCGGACGACAAGCAGTTCGTCGGCAAGATCGAGCAGTTGCTGAACGCCACGCGCTAGCCGGGCTGGCGGCGTCCCATCGCGGCGTGCGCCAGCAGGTTGAGCGCGGCGAAGCCGATGGCAGCCACGCACACCGCGCGCCAGCCGCCCGCGGCCCACGCGGCGCCGGCGGCCAGCGCGCCGGCCGCGCCGCCGACGAAGAAGATGCCGACGAACAGGCCGTTGAGGCGCCCGCGCGCGGCGGGGTCGAGCAGGTTGATCTCGCGCCGGCCGAAGGTCTGGTCGGCGGTCACGCCTGCGTCCAGCACCATCGCGGCCACCACCAGCAGGCCGATCGCCGCGGCGCGGTGCGCCTGCGCGTCGAAGCCGAACCAGCCGCCGCCGGCCGCGCCGGCCAGCAGCAGCGCGGCCAGCACCGCCAGTTGCGCGGCGCCGGTGCCGGCGTGGCCGTGCCCGCGGTCGCCCAGGCGGCCGGCCAGCGGCGCCGCCACCGCGCCCGCCGCGCCGGCCAGCGCGAACAGCGCCAGGCCGTGGCTGCCGAGCGCGAACGGCGGCTGCGCCAGCCGCAGCGCCACCGCCGTCCAGAACGCGCTGAACGCGCCCATCGACAGCGCCGCCGTGAGCGCGTGCCGGCGCAGCACGGGCTGGCCGCGCAGCAGGTGCCACATCGAGGCGATCAGGCCGGCGTAGCGGTGGCCGCCCGCCGGCTGGCGGCGCGGCAGCCAGCGCATCAGCACCACCGCCAGCAGCGCGTCCAGCCCCGCCAGCACGGCGTAGCAGGCGCGCCACCCGCCCGCGCCGGCCAGCAGGCTGGCCAGCGGGCGCGACAGCAGGATGCCCAGCATCAGGCCGCTCATCACATTGCCGACCGCGCGCCCGCGCTGGGCTTCGGGCGCCATCAGCGCGGCCAGCGGCACCAGCATCTGGATCGCGCACGAGGCGGCGCCGGCCGCGGCTACCGCCACGAAGAACACCGCGCCCGACCACGCCGCCGCGGCCAGCGCCAGCATGGCCGCGCACAGCAGCAGCGTGCCCGTCACCAGGCGGCGGTTTTCCAGCAGGTCGGCCAGCGGCACCAGCAGCACCAGGCCGGCGGCGTAGCCGAGCTGCGGCAGCATTGCCACCAGCCCGCGCCAGGCCGGCGGCAGGCCGAGCGAGGCGCTGACCGGGCCGGTCAGCGGCTGGGCGGCGAACAGGTTGAGCACGATCACGCCGACCGCGGCGGCGAGGAACAGCGCGAGGCGCCCGGTCAGTTCGGGCAGGGCGGCGGCGGGCGGCGGCGCGGCCGGATGGACCACGGCGGGTTCGGCGAGGGCGGGGCAAGACATGGCATCTCCGGCAAGAGGGCCCGCGCCGGTGCGGCGCGCCACATTGGCGTGCGCCGGCCCGGCAGGCCCGGGCTGGCAATGTTAGGATCCGGCTATCCATGCGGCAATTGAAATATAGGGATAATCTTTATGCCGGTTTGTTTGCATGTCCCGGGCCGCGTGCCGGCTCGCACGCCGCGGTTCGCCCACGGAGCCCGCCATGAACACGCGTGACATCGAAGCCTTCATCGCGGTCGTCGAAGCCGGCTCGATGGTGCGGGCCGCCAGCCGCCTGCACCTGACCCAGCCCGGGCTTACGCGCCGCGTGCAGAGCCTGGAAGCGCTGATCGGCGTGGCGCTGCTGGACCGACAGGCCAAGCCGTTGCGGCCCACCGCCGCCGGCCATGAGGTCTACGAACTCGGCAAGCGCGTGCTGCTGGCCACCGACGACCTGATGTCGCGCGCGGCGCGCGGCGCCGAGGTGGTGGGCGAACTGCGCCTGGGCATGCCGCCGTTCCTCTCCGACATGGCGCTCGCCCTGCCCATCGACCGCCTGCGCGAGCAGTTTCCGCGGCTGACGGTGCGGGTCACGGCGGGCTGGTCGCCGGGCCTGCTGGAGCAGGTGGAAAGCGCGCGCCTGGATGCCGTGGCCGCACTGCTGCCCGACGGCGTGGTGCCGCCCGCGCATCTGACGGCGCGCAAGTTGGGCCGCTACGCCACGCTGGTGGTAGCCGCGCGCGGCATGCGCGCGCCGGCCGCGGGCCTGAGCCTGCGCGAGCTGTCCGGGCATGCCTGGGTGCTCAACCAGGACGGCTGCGGCATGCGCTCGGTGCTGCGCCGCGCGCTGGACGCGGCGCACCTGCCGTTCAACGTGGCGGTGGAGGCGTTCGGCGCGGAGCTGCAGTTGTCGCTGGTGGCGCGCGGCGTCGGCATCGGCGCGGTGACGCCCGAGGTGCTGGCGCGCAGCGCGCACCGCGATGCCGTGCAGGTGCTCGACGTGCGCGGCTTCCGCGCCGGCCTGACCGCGTGGCTGCTGCACGCGCCGCTGCCGCGCCGGCTGGGCGCGCCGCTGGCGCTGCTGTTCGACGCGCTGCGCGCGGAGATCGCCGCGGCGCAGGCGGGCGGGTCCGGCGCCTCGGCGCCGCATCCCATACCCGATCCGGCGCCGGATTCGGCACCCGATTCCACCGTTCCTTGATCCGCGTCAAGCCGCCACCGCGCCGCCGTCGCTACTTTCGCCGCTTTGGGGAGAGACAAGAGCGATGGCCATCACGCTGTACGACGCCGGCGGACACACCTGCCTGATGTTTTCCGACCTGGTCGAGGAAGAGCACGGCGAGGTGGTGCAGACCAACCAGTTCCTGGTGGTGGACCACGGCCACGGCGCGCTGATCGACCCCGGCGGGCAGATGACCTACAGCGAGCTGTACCTCGCCATCGGCCGCTACTTCCCGCCCAAGCAGCTCGACTACGTGCTCGCCTCGCACGCCGACCCGGACATCGTCGCCTCGGTCGGGCGCTGGCTCTCCGCCTCCGACAGCCGCATCGCGATCTCGCGCGTGTGGGCGCGCTTCCTGCCGCATTTCTGCCAGGCCGGCCGCACCGAGGGGCGCATCATCTCCATCCCCGACGCCGGCATGCCGATCGCGCTCGGCCAGAGCACGCTGCTGGCGGTGCCGGCGCACTTCCTGCACTCGGAAGGCAACTTCCAGTTCTACGACCCGGTCAGCAAGATCCTGTTCTCGGGCGACCTCGGCGCGGCCCTGACCAGCGCGAGCGAGGCCAGCGAAACGGTGCGCGATTTCGATGCGCACACGCGCGCCATGCTGCCCTTCCACCAGCGCTACATGAGCGGCAACCGCGCGTGCCGGCTGTGGGCCAACATGGCGCGCGGGCTCGACATCGAGTGGATCGTGCCGCAGCACGGCCCGTCGTTCCGCGGCAAGGCGATGGTGACGCAGTTCATCGACTGGGTGGCCACGCTGGCGTGCGGGCTGGACCTGCTGAGCCAGGACGACTACCGGCTGCCGCCCATGCCCGCGGCGCGCGCCTGACGCCGGGCCGTCCGCGGGACCGGCGCCGGGCCGTCCGCGGGACCGGCGCCGGTCCGCCCCGCTCGCGTCCGGCCGCGCCATCGATTGCGCTCGATCGCACTCGGTCGCACTCAACCGTGCCCAGCCGCGCCGGCCGCGCCCGGTTCCGCTCAATCGCGCGCCAGCCCTTCGGCCACCAGCGCCTCGCGCACGCGGGGCCGCGCCGCCACGCGCGACAGGTAGGCCTGCAGCGCCGGATACGGGTTCAGCGGCATGCGCAGGATCGTGGCCCAGTTGACGATGGCGAAGCCGTATGCATCCGCCACGCCGAAGCGGTCGCCGGCCAGGTAGTCGCGCGTGGCGAGGTGGCGGTCGAGCTCGGCGAAGCGCCGCGCCACCTTGGCCTTGCACGCCTCGCGCGTGCTCTCGGCGGTTTCCTTGTGCCACAGCCACGGGCTGAACACCTTGTGCAGCTCGGTGGAGACCAGCGTGAGCCAGCCCACCGCTTCCAGCCGTGCCACCGTGCCGGCCGGCGGCAGCAGCGCGGCGGCGGGCGCGAGGTCGGCCACGTACTGCAGCAGCGAGGCGGCCTCGGTGTGGCGCGAGCCGTCGTCCAGTTGCAGCATCGGCACGTAGCCGCGCGGGCTGACCGCGTAGAAATCGGTGCTGCCGTTCTCGGCCTCGGCCAGCGTGTGGGTGGCGAGGTCCACCTTGGCCAGCGTGAACGGCAGGCCCGCTTCGCGCAGCGCGATATGGACGGCGAGCGAGCAGGCGCCGGGGGTGTAGTAGAGCTTCATCGGGATGATTCCTCTGGGTGGCTTCGGGGTTTGCCGCCACGGCTTGTGACGGGCGTGCGGGCAGTCTAGGATTGCGGATATGCAATCGCAATGCGCGCGGCTGCAAGCAATCAATGCGGATCTGCAATGCCCTACCAACTGACCTCCCCGGATCTCGACATCGTGCTGGCGCTGGTGCGCGGCGCGACCCTGGCCGAGGCCGGGCGGCGGCTCGGGCTCGACGCCTCCACCGTGTTTCGCGCCCTGCAGCGCATCGAGAAAGGCCTGGGCCGGCGCCTGTTCGAGCGCAGCCGCGCGGGCTACCTCGCGACCGAACTCGCGCAGCAGTTCGCCCAGCACGCCGAGCGCATCGAGGCCGAGCTGGAAGCGGCGCGCGCGCAGGCGTCGGTGAGCGCGGGCACGGTCACGGGGCTGGTGCGCATCACCACCACCGACACCGTGCTGCACGGCATGGTGCTGCCGGCGCTGGCGCCGCTCGGGCGCGCCCATCCCGGCCTGAGCTTCGAGCTGACCGCCACCAACGAACTCGCCAGCCTGACCCGGCGCGATGCCGACATCGCCGTGCGCGCCACGCGGCAGCCGCCCGACCACCTGATCGGCCGGCGGCTCGGCCCGCTGCGCGTGGCGGTGTTCGCCTCGCGCGAGCTGCTCGCCGCGGCGGGCGTGGCGCCGCCGCGCGACGGCGGCAGCGTGGCGCCGGCGGCATTGGCCGCCCTGCCCTGGACCGCGCCCGACGAAGCCATGCCCGACCATCCTTCGGTGCGCTGGCGCCGCAGGCACCTGCCGCGCGTGTCGCCGCAGTACCGCGTCAACAGCATCGCCGGCGTGGTGGAGGTCATCGAAGGCGGACTCGGCATCGGCATCATCTCGCTGATGATCGGGCGCCGCAGCGGCCGGCTGGTGCAGCTCACCGGAGCGCTCGACGAATGCGATACCGACCTGTGGCTGCTGACCCATCCCGAGTCGCGCCACCTGCGCCGCATTGCCACCGTGGTCGCGCATCTCGCCGGGCACGTGCGGCTCGACGGGCAGGCGGACGAATGAGGTGGACCGATAAAGCGGACCGATAAAGTGGACCGATAAGGCGGACGGATAAGCGTGCCGCCGCCAATGCGGATATGCTGCGCCGGTGAGCCGAAAGCGGGCAGCCAAAAGAAAGTCCGCCGGCCGTTCCGTCACCAAAGCCAAGCCAAGGAGAAACAACGATGAAACTGGTACGTGTGGGCAAGCCCGGCGCCGAGCGCCCGGGACTGATCGATGCCGAGGGCCGCGTGCGCGACCTGTCCGGCGTGATCGACGGCCTGGGGCCGCAGCAACTGTCGGCCGAGGCGCTGGCGAAGCTGGCCGCGCTCGACCCGGCCGCGCTGCCGGTGGTGCGGGGCGAGCGCTTCGGCGTGCCCTGGAGCGGCATCGGCAAGATCGTGGCGATCGGCCTGAACTACGCCGACCACGCCGCCGAGGCCGGCATGCCGCTGCCGGCCGAGCCCATCGTCTTCCTCAAGGCCAACAGCTCGCTCAACGGCCCCGACGACGCGGTGATGCTGCCGCGCGGCTCGGTGAAGACCGACTGGGAGGTGGAGCTGGGCGTGGTGATCGGCAAGCTCGCGCGCGACGTCTCGCGCGAGGAAGCGCTCTCGCACGTGGCCGGCTACTGCGTGGTCAACGACGTCTCCGAGCGCGAATTCCAGATCGAGCGCGGCGGCACCTGGGACAAGGGCAAGGGCTGCGACACCTTCTGCCCGGTCGGCCCGTGGCTGGTCACGCGCGACGAAGTGGCCGACCCGCAGGCGCTCGGCCTGTGGCTGGACGTGAACGGCGAGCGCGTGCAGAAGGGCAGCACCGCCACGATGGTGTTCGACGTGGCCACGCTGGTGAGCTACGTCAGCCGCTTCATGACGCTGCACCCGGGCGACCTGATCTGCACCGGCACGCCGCCGGGCGTGGGCATGGGCTTCAAGCCGCCGCGCTACCTCAAGGCCGGCGACCGCATGCGCCTGGGCATCGACGGCCTCGGCGAGCAGGCGCAGACGGTGGTGGCCTACGCCAAGGGGTGACGCCGCCGGCCGGTGCGCCATCGCGATGGCGACGCACCGGCCGGTGCGTGCGAAGTGGCGGCGAAGGAAAAGCGAAGGGAAGGGCGGCCAGCGATCGGCCGCCTTTTTCTTTGCTGCCGCGCTTTGCTTTGGCGCATGGTTTGCTCCCCTCTCCCGCCCGGCGGGACAGGGGCCGGGGGAGAGGGCCGGCGCCCGCCGAAGCCACCGCGATCGCATCGCCCCGCACCCGCATGACGCCACGCGCGCAACGCAAACAAAGCACCTCCGCATCGAAGCTGTACCGCCGGCGACACCTCATGCCGGCAAGCCACGCGGCAGGACATCCCCAGGAAAATCGCCGCGGGAAACCTGCGGCTTGTGATCCCATCCCCGGCCGCGAGTTCCCCCTGTGATCCCCGCGCGCGCAAACCGTCCCCCGTTCGCAACACTTCCCGCGCGATTTCGCTACAAAGGGTTAAACCGTTTGCGCTCCCCGGCCAGCGTGAAATACTGTTTTCTATACGCCTCGAACACGAGCCCGCCATGTCAGAACACGCCCCCGAACTGATGGAGTCACTGCTCGCCGACTCCGATCCCGATTCCGCTTTTTCCCGCCCGCAATCAAGCCCATCTTCCGGCCCATCCTCCGGCTGCGCTTCCGGCCCTTCCGTCTTCTCCGCCCGCGTTGCCCGCTTCTGCGAACTCGCCGACACCGTCGACAGCCGCGACGAGCTCGAAGCCATCCGCCACAGCATCCACCAGCATCCGGAACTCGCCTTCGACGAAGTGCGCACCGCCGAGTTGGTCGCCAGCCAGCTCGAAGGCTGGGGCTACGAGGTGACGCGCCACGTCGGCGGCACCGGCGTGGTCGGCCGCCTGCGCCAGGGCGACAGCCCGCGCACCGTCGGCGTGCGCGCCGACATGGACGCGCTGCCGATCCACGAGCGCACCGGCCTGCCCTACGCCAGCCTCAACGCCGGCAAGATGCATGCGTGCGGGCACGACGGCCACACCACCGTGCTGCTGGGCGCCGCGCGCCAGCTCGCGCGCACGCGCAACTTCAACGGCACCGTGCACCTGATCTTCCAGCCCGCCGAGGAAATCGGCGCGGGCGGCGGCGCCGAGCGCATGCTGGCCGACGGCCTGTTCGAGCGCTTCCCGTGCGACGCGATCTTCGGCCTGCACAACCATCCCGGCGTGGAGACCGGCACCTTCATGTTCCGCAGCGGGCCGTTCATGGCCGCCTGCGATACGGTGGCCATCACCATCCGCGGCAAGGGCGGCCACGCCGCGCGCCCGCACCAGTCGATCGACCCGATCCTGGTCGCCGGCAGCCTCGTGATGGCGCTGCAGAGCGTGGTCTCGCGCAACGTCGACCCCAACGAGACCGCGGTAGTCACCATCGGCACGCTGCACGCCGGCCACGCGCCCAACGTGATCCCGGAAAGCGCCAAGCTCGAACTGAGCGTGCGCTCGTTCAACCCGGACGTGCGCCGCACGCTGGAAGCGCGCATCACGCGGCTGGTGACGTCGCACGTGGAAGGTTATGGCGCCACCGTGGAGATCGACTACATCCGCGGCTACCCGGTGCTGGTCAACAGCGAGCGCGAGACCGAGTTCGCCCGGCAGGTGGCCGAGGAGCTGGTCGGCCCGGACAAGGTGGTGGGGCATTTCCCGCTGATCGCCGGCAGCGAGGACTTCGCCTATTTCCTGCAGCAGCGCCCGGGCTGCTTCGTGCGCATGGGCAACGGCACCGGCCAGCCGCTGCTGCACAACGCCGGCTACGACTTCAACGACGAGAACCTGACGATCGGCGCGGCGTACTGGACGCGGCTGGTGGAGCGGTATCTGGCGTGACCCGCGGTGCCGCGCCGGAGTGCGGCGACGGCGCGGCGACGGCGCGGCGATGGAGTGACGATGACATGGCGGCGGCGCGGCGTCGGTGCCGGTCCGCGCCCGGCCGCGGCGCATGTCTTCGCGCCGGCATGGCGCGCGGATTCCCGTGAATTTCGCTATTAACGGCCGTACCTGCATCAGCAATGCCGGGCCTGCGGGCGTCGTGCCGGGAATGTCTGGCGGCGGGGTTTGCGGTCCGGGATTTTGGCTGCCGGCCCGGCTGTCGCCAGCCAGAGTTTGCCGGCCGTGCGCGCCGGCCAGGTACGCGGCAGGCCAAGCAGGCAGGCTCGGGCACGCAGTCCCGGGTACGCGGCGAGGCATCCCCGGCCGGTGCCGGAGCTACCTGAAGAAAGCGCTCGGCGGCACGCCGAACTGCTTGCGGAACATCGTCGAGAAGGCGCTCGGGCTGTCGTAGCCGAGGTCGAGCGCCACGTCCACCACCTTGGCCCCCGCGGCCAGCCCCTCCAGCGCGGCCAGCAGCCGGGCCTGCTGGCGCCACTGCCCGAACGTCATGCCGGTCTCGCGCGCGAAGCGGCGCTGGATGGTCTTGGGGTCCATGCCGAGCCGTTCGCCCCACTGCGCCAGCGTGAGCGCCGTGTCGGGCGCGCCGACGATGGCCTCGCAGATCTGGCGCAGGCCGGCGTCGGCCGGGCGCGGCAGGTGCAGGGGCAGGGTGGGCACCAGCATCACTTCGTCCAGCAGCAGCCGCATCAGGCGCCCGTCGCGCGAATCGGCCTTGTAGGGAATCGGGATGTCGATGGCGGCGAGGATCAGCTCGCGCAGCAGCGGGCTGATGCCGAGCACGGTGCAGCGCGTGGGCAGGTCGGCGGCGGCGTCGGGGCGGATGTAGGCGGTGCGCATGCGCACGTGGCCGACCATGCGGATCCAGTGCACGGTGCCGCCCGGCATCCACATGCCGCGCGTGGGCGGCACGATCCACTGGCCCTCGGCGGTGGCGACCACCATCACGCCGTGCACGGCATGGACCAGCTGCGCGTGCGGATGCTGGTGGGGCTTGGTGACGTGGCCGGGCAGGTAGTCGGCCGCCATCGCGGTGACGGGCATGGGGCCGCGGTCGTAGCGCAGGTAGGCCGGCGCGGCGCTGTAGGTGTCGGCGCGGTCCTCGGCGTGGGCCGGGAGGTGTGGCGCGAGGTGCGGCGCGAGGTGGGGAGGGCGGTGTGACGGATCGAGGGGATCGGGCGGCGCGAGCGGCATGCCGGGCATGCCGGACGGCGGCGCGGCCGGCGCGCCATCCGCATCATCCGCGCGCGCGCGGGCGGTGGCCGGGCGGCGGCGCTGGCCGGCCGTGGCGGTAATGGCAGTAGCGGTGGTAGCGGCAGTAGCGGCGGTCGTGGCTGCGGTAGCCGCGGCGGCTGCGGTGGCGGGACGGCGCGGCATGTCCTTTTCTCCAAGGTTCTGGCCCTATTCTCGCAGGACAGGCGCCATCGCGCCAATTAGCATGGCTGCCAGATTCCCAATCTTGTTGTCTCTCCAGCCCCCGACTCCATCATGAGCAGCCGCATCGACACCGCGCCAGGCGGCGCGACCGCCTCGCCGCAGGGCCAGGCGCAGCCTTCCCACAGTACGCAGTCCGCCGAGCGGACCGGTTTCCGCGTGCTGTCGGCGATCAGCTTTTCGCATTTCCTCAACGACATGATCCAGTCGCTGATCCTGGCCATCTATCCGATGCTCAAGGGCGGCTTCAATCTCAGCTTCACGCAGATCGGCCTGCTGACGCTGACGTACCAGATCACGGCGTCGCTGCTGCAGCCGGTGGTGGGCCTGTACACCGACAAGCATCCCAAGCCGAAGTCGCTGCCGATCGGCATGGGCTTCACGCTGTGCGGGCTGCTGCTGCTGTCGGTGGCGCCGACCTACGGCGTGCTGCTGGTGGCGGCCGCGCTGGTGGGCACGGGTTCCTCGATCTTCCACCCGGAGTCGTCGCGCGTGGCGCGCATGGCCTCGGGCGGCCAGCACGGGCTGGCGCAGTCGATCTTCCAGGTCGGCGGCAACGCCGGCAGCGCGGCGGGCCCGCTGCTGGCCGCGGCGATCGTGCACCGGCAGAGCAGCCTGGCGTGGTTCTCGGTGGCGGCGCTGCTGGCCATCGCCGTGCTGTGGCAGATCGGCGGCTGGTACGGCCGCGAGCTGGCCCACACCGCGCGCAAGCGCAAGGCCGCCGCCGCCGTCTCGCCGCTGCCGCGCAGCACCGTGGTGCGCGCCATGATCGTGCTGATGCTGCTGGTGTTCTCCAAGTATTTCTACATGGCGAGCCTGAACACCTACTACACGTTCTACCTGATGGAGCGCTTCGGCCTGGACCGCCAGAGCTCGCAGATCTACCTGTTCGCCTTCCTGTTCGCGGTGGCGGCCGGCACCATCCTGGGCGGCCCGATCGGCGACCGCATCGGCCGCAAGCGCGTGATCTGGGCGTCGATCCTCGGCGTGGCGCCGTTCACGCTGATGCTGCCGCACGCCAACCTGTTCTGGACCGGCGTGCTGTCGTTCATCATCGGCTTCATCCTGGCCTCGGCATTCTCGGCCATCCTGGTGTTCGCGCAGGAGCTGATCCCGGGCAAGGTGGGCATGGTGTCGGGCCTGTTCTTCGGCTTCGCCTTCGGCATGGGCGGCATCGGCGCCGCGGTGCTGGGCACGCTGGCCGACGCGCACGGCATCGAGATGGTCTACCAGCTGTGCGCGTTCCTGCCGCTGCTGGGCCTGCTGGCGGTGTTCCTGCCCGACCTGGGCGGGCGCAGGAAGGCGGCCTGAAGCTGACCTGAAACGGGTTTGAAGCTTGCCCGGCGGCGGCCCGAAAGCGCGGCCCGGCGGCGGCCCGAAGCCCACCTGAAACCGGACCGATCCGGCAGCCGGAGCCCGCCGGAAATCCGCCGGCCAGCTTCCGCCGGCGCGGGCGCGGCGCACTCGCAAGTGGCGTGAGGCGCACCGCAATGGCGGCGGCGCATGCCGCGCGCACCACGGCGGTGCGCGCGGCCGGCCGTGCCGGCGCCCGCCACTTTCAGGCGCGCCGCGCCGCGCGGGCGCGACCGGGCTGCTGCTGGACGATCACGCCATACCAGCCCAGCCCGGCGTAGGTTTCGTAGCCGGGCGTGCGCGCGAACGCCACCAGCGCGCCGTCGGGCGCCTCGTACCAGCCGGCGGGATTGCCCTGGTCCTGCAGCGCGAAGGTCTCGGCCAGCGCGCCGGCGCCGTCGGAGGCGGCGATCACGCGGTGCTGCGCGTCCACCAGCAGGCAGCGGGTGCGCTGCCAGTCCTCGGCCGACAGGCGCACGCCGCCGACCACGGCCTGCGCCTGCGGCGCCCAGTTGAAGAAGATCGCCAGCACGCCCTGCGGCGCGCCGTCCGCGCGGCCGCCGGCGCGGATCGCGGTGGCGTAGGTGGCCACGCTGGCGTTGTCGAGGAAGCGCGAGACGGTGATGTCGTGCGCGACGTAGTCGTCGCCGGAGCGGGTCGCCATGGCGCGCTGGAACCAGTCCACGCCGCGCACGACGCGCCCGGCCACGCCCGGGTAGTTGCGCGGGCGGCCGTTGGCGATGACGCGGCCCTGCGCGTCGATCACCCAGAGATCGAGATATACCGTGTAGCTGTTGAGGATGACGCCGAGGCGCTCGCTGGCGAAGGCGGCGGCCGCGCCGTCGCCGGGCCGGCTCGCGGCGGCCACGATGGCCGCGTCGGTGGCCCACCAGCGCACGTCGCAGGAGCGCTCGTAGAGGTTGCGGTCGATCACGTCGATCATGTTCAGCGCCAGGTCGGCCAGGCGCTGGCCCTGGTGGCCGCGCATCTGGCGGATCATGGCGTCGCCCAGTTGCGTCAGCTCGGCGATCGAGCCGCCCAGCTCCGTGGTGAGCTCGCCGGTGATGCCGGAGATGCGTTCCGAGACGTGCTTGACCTGGTTGGCCACCACGCTGAAGCCCCGGCCGGCCTCGCCGGCGCGCGCGGCTTCGATGAGCGCGTTCAGCGCCAGGAACCGGGTTTCGCGGTTGATCTCGGCAATGCTGGAGATCTTGTTGTCCGCGATTGTGCCCACGTGATGGGACAGCTCGACGATGCGTTCCGCGCTTGCCATACGGTATCTCCCATTCAGATCACTGACCCGCCAGGCGCGAGGCGTGTGCTGTGAGGAGATGGCGGTATCCCGGCCGCACCGGTTGTCCTGTCCCGCGCCTGGTGAATCACCATAGGCGAGAAACGTGCCAGCCCGGACGCATGGCCCGGGCCGGCCCGGCGGAAAGGTTCAGCGCCCGGTCTTGTCCTGCGACACGTCCATGATCATGCGCGTGAGCAGGTACAGGCGCGGCGTGACCGAGTTCAGGTCGACGTACTCGGCGTCGTTCGAGTGCGCGCCGAAGCCGCGCAGGCCGAAGCGCTCGATCACTGGCGCCTTGGTCGCCGCGGCGGCGAAGGCCGCGTCGGTGCCGCCGCCTTCGGCGGTGTCGTAGACCAGCAGCTTCTCGCCGATCTCGCCGTACACGCCCTGCGCGTGCGCGGCCAGCTTGCGCGCCGCGTCGGTGACTTCGAGCGGCGGGCGGCGGCGCTCGAACTTCACCTCGACGCGGGTATCGGGGATGAGCTGCTTCTTCACGCGCTCCTGCAGCGTGTGCTCCAGGCCGTCGTAGTCGGCCGTGCGCAGCACGCGCACGTCGGCCTGCGCGGTGGCGATGGCGGGAATCACGTTGCGGTTGGTGCCGGCCGACGAGATCGTCCAGTTCACCTTGAGGCCGGTGTCCGGGTTGGACAGGTCGCGCATCTGCAGGATCTGGTGCGAGAGCTCGTACAGCGCGTTGCGGCCCTGCTCGGGCGCGCTGCCCGCGTGCGAGGACTTGCCGTGCACGGTCAGCGAGATCGCGCCGATGCCGCTGGTGGCCAGCGACAGCCGGTCGCCGGTCACGCGCGTGGCCTCGCACGAGAACACCGCGTCCTGCTGGCTGCCCATCTTGGTCAACATCGCGCGCGCGCCCGGCGAGCTGATTTCCTCGTCGCCGTTGATCAGCACGGTGAGCGTGCCGTAGTCCTTGAAGCCCATCTTCTGCAGGATCGCCACGGTGTGCAGGATCACGGCCACGCCGTTCTTGTCGTCGGCGATGCCCAGGCCGTAGGCGCGGTCGCCGTCGACGCGGAACGGCTGCTGCGCCAGCATGCCGCGCAGGTAGACCGTGTCCATGTGGCCGATCAGCATGATGTTGCGTTTTCCGGTGCCCTTGAACTGGGCCATCACCATCTTGCCCACGTCCTTGGGCGTGTCTTCCATGCGGTAGACGTCGGCCGGCGCGATCAGTTGCGCCTCGCCGCCGAGCGCGGCCAGGCGGTCGCGGATCAACGCGGCGATGCGGTCCAGGCCCTCGATGTCCTTGCTGCCCGACTCGATCGAGACCAGGTCCTTGAGGGTGGCGATCAGCGCCGGCTTTTCCTGCTGTGACAACTGGTAGGCCGGCTCGACCGGCGCGGCCTGGGCGGCTTGCGCGGCGCCGGCGCAGAGCAGGGCGGCGAGCCTCAGCGAGGGGCGCAGCGAAGCACGGGCCGCCGGGCGGCGCAAGGACGCGCCGGAGCGCGGGCGGATGGACAGGGGCATGCGGGTGGTCTCCGGAATGAGCGGGGTGAAAAGCGAAGAGGGTAACAGCGCGGGCCGCCGTATGGGTAGCGAACGCGGCAGCGGGCAGCAGGCGCGCCGTCGCGCGCGCCGGCGTGCGGGCAGACTCGCGGATGAACGGCTGTGCCGCTTGCAGGCTTCGTGCCCGGGCCGGTTGCGGCGACGGTCGGCGTGCCGCTGCCGCTGCCGCTGCCGCTGACACCGACACCGACACCGACACCGATGCCGATGCCACCGGCACGGCACCCGGTCCGCCGTGCGGGGCCGGGGTGGAATCGCTTCCCAATCTGCTCCCAACCGGCCCCGAACAGGCCCCCAACCAGCCCCGAACAGACGCGAAACCGGCGCACGGAAGCGCTCCTGCAACAGGTCGACCCGGCGGAAATGAAACCCGCCCCGTTTTTGCGGCATCATGGCGGGCATGACGTCCGTTGCGCCTCCTTCCCATCCCAAGCCCGCGCCCGCCATCCGCGCCGCCTGCGGGCACTGTCTCGCGCTGGCCGCCGATCCGCGCCGGCGCGAGCCGCACGAGCGCCTGGCGCTCAAGCACACCGCGCCGCTGGTGAGCCAGAGCGCCGCCGGCGTGCCGTTCAGCATGCTGACCTTCACCTGCCGCGAATGCGGCACGACGTGGCGGCTGTACGACCGCGCCAACGAACTGTTCGTGTCGTGGGTGCCCGAATGCGCGCTGGAACCCGCGGAACCGGGCTCCGGCCCGCGCGGTGGCGCGCCGGCGATCGGCTAGAATCGGTCCTTCGTTTTCCATTCTTTCCGCGGTCCCGCCACCGCCGTGCCTGCCATGTCCGCCATGCCTGCCATGCCCGCTTTCCGCCGAATTTCCCTGCTGGCCGCCGCCGCGTCCGCCATCGCGGCGAGCCTGTCTGGCGGTCCCGCCACCGCCGCCACCGCCGATGCCTACCCCTCGCGCCCGATCCGCCTGATCGTGGCCTATCCCACCGGCGGCATCAGCGACGCCGTGGCGCGCGCGCTCGGCGAGCGCCTGTCGGCGCAGATGGGCGGCTCGGTGGTGGTGGAGAACAAGGCCGGCGCCGGCGGCAGCATCGGCATCGACGCCGTGGCCAAGGCCGCGCCGGACGGCTACACGCTGGGCTTCGCCTCGACCAGCCCGCTCACGCTCACCCCGCACGTGGGCCACGTCAACTACGACCCGCAGCGCGACATCGCGCCGGTGATGAGCGTGATGTACTCGCCGGTGCTGGTGGTCGCCACGCCGAGCTTCGCCGGCAAGTCGTTCCAGGACCTGCTGGCACAGGCCAAGACCCGGCCCGGTTCGGTGCGCTGGGCCACCTCGGGCCTCGGCACGATCGGCCACGTCATGCTGGAGCAGGTCAAGTCCAAGGCCCATGCCGACCTGACACTGATTCCCTACAAGGGCGCCGGCCAGCAGATGAACGACGCGCTCGGCGGCCAGTTCGAGGTGATGAGCACCAACGCCAGCCCGATGCTGACCCAGCACATGGAGGCCGGCCGCCTGCGCGCGCTGGCGGTGGGCGCGCCCAGGCGCATCGCCTCGCTGGCGGGCGTGCCGACGCTGGCCGAACTCGGCTACCCCAAGGCCAACCTGACCTCGACCTTCGGCATCTTCGCGCCGGCGCGCACGCCGCCGGCCATCGTCGCCCGGCTCAATGCCGAACTGAACAAGGCGCTGGCCGAGCCCGAGGTGCGCGAGCGCCTGCTCAAGGGCGGCGAAGTGCCCACCGGCGGCACCGCCGCGCAGTTCGCCGCGGCGATCCGCGCCGAGTACGACGACAACGCGCGCATCGTCAAGGAAGCCGGCATCAAGGCCGACTGAGCGGCCATCGCGGGTCATCGGGCGGCCCCGCTGGCGTCGCCCCGGCTGCGGCTGCCGCGCTCCGGCCGGCCGGCGCCCGCGGGTGTATCGGCGGGTTCGGACGCGGCGATTGGCGCGGCGTCCGACGCAACGACCGATGCGGCAGCCAGCGCGTCAGCCGGCGCAACCGCCGGCATAACGAGGTCGAGCCGGCACCCGGTCGCATACACCGACGACAGCCGCACGCCGTTGCGCGGCTGCAGCGCCAGCTTGGCGCGCAGGCGCGACAGGTGGCTGTCCAGCGTGCGCGAGCCGCGCGGCATCGCGCACCGCCACACCGCCAGCTCGACGGCCCGGCGCAGCAGCAGTTGCCCGGCATGGCGGAACAGCAGCACCGCCAGCTCGAATTCCTTGGGCGACAGCCTGACCTGCCGGCCGCCGACGAAGGCGCGCCGCTCGTCCAGCGCGAAGCGGTAGGGGCCGAGCTCGAGCCGGTCGCGCCGCGGCGCCGGCACGCGCCGCAGCAGCGCCTGCACGCGCGCCGCCAGCTCGGCGCCGCGCACCGGCGCGGGCACCACGGCATCGGCGCCGAGCGCGATGCATTCGGCGATGTGCGCCTCGCCGCCGCGCCCGCCCAGCACCATCACCGGCAGCGCCCCGCCCAGCGCGCGCCGTATCCACAGCAGCACGTCGCGCGCGGGGATGCCGGGAATCTCCCACGCCAGCAGCAGCAACGCGCAGGGCTCGCTGCGCAGCGCCTGCATCAGCGCGCGGCCTTCGCGGAAGCGCGCGGTGTCGTGCCCGCCCAGCGCGAGCATCTGCTCCAGCCGCAAGGCCCGGGCCGGGTCGTCCTCCAGTATCGCGATTCGCATGCGGCGTCTCCTGGCGCGGCAGGGGTGCCGCTTTGCCAATGATCGTGCGGCCGCCGCCGCGGCGGAATGCGAAAACTCTCATATGCCGGCCCGCCGTCCGGGCATGTAATGGCATGGAGCCCCCGCATCGCCGGGCATGCCGGGGCGCCGGCGCACCGGCCGCCGCGAGATCGATGCGCGAGATCCGGTGCGTGAAATCCGGCGCGCGAGATCCGGCGCATGAGATCCGGTTTGCGAGATCGATGCGCGAGATCGATGCACGAGACCAACCAACGCGAGACCGGCCAGCTATGGGAATGAAGATCGCTTCACTGGAAGACCATCCCGCCGAGGCGGCCCTGATCCGGCGGATCCTGGGCGAGGCGGGGCACGACTGCATGACCTTCGGGCGCAGCCGCGAGATGCTGCTGCGCCTGCGCGAGGAAAACTTCGACCTGCTGCTGCTCGACTGGCACCTGCCCGACCTGTCCGGCAAGGAGGTGCTGACCTGGGTGCGGGCCAACCTCGACCGCCGCGTGCCGGTGATGTTCGTGACCGGCCGCAGCGCCGAGGAAGACATCGTCGACGGCCTCGCCACCGGCGCCGACGACTACATGCTCAAGCCGGTGCGGCGCGGCGAGCTGCTGGCGCGCACCGCGTCCCTGCTGCGGCGCGCCTACCCGGAGCCCGGCAGCGGCTGCGCGCGCGTGGCGCTGGCCGGCTACGTGTTCGATTGCGCCGCGCGCACGGTGGTGCGCGGCGCCACGCCGCTGCGGCTCACGCCGAAGGAGTTCGACCTCGCCGTGCTGCTGTTCCGCAACGAGGGCCGCATCGTGTCGCGCGACCATATCGTGGCGGCGGTGTGGGGGCGCGAGATCTCGCCGCTGTCGCGCACTATCGACACGCACATGTCGCGCGTGCGCAGCAAGCTGGGGCTGGCGCCCGAGCACGGGCTGCGGCTGCTGCCGGTCTACACGCACGGCTACCGGCTCGAACTGGTGCCGGCCACGGCGTGGGGTCGCGCGAGAGCGGGGGATAGTGGGTGAGGGAGGGCGAGGAGGGCGAGGGCGAGGGCGAGAGCGAGAGCGAGAGCGAGAGCGAGGGCGAGCGAAACGCCGGGACGGCGGCCCGTACGCGGATGCGGATGTGCAGCTGGCCCGCGCATGGCTTGCCCGGCCACCGCCGCCACTGTCATGCCCACCGCCGATGCCCGTCAAAAGCAAGAAAGCCCCCGAAGGGGCTTTCTTGTCGGCTGGAACCTGAAGCGTCCCCGCGCGGGGCGGGGACTTGCCCGTGAAGGCAATCAGGCCAGGAACGATCAGAAAATGTGGCGGATGCCCAGGGCTGCGCCGGTCTGGTTGTTCCTGCCCGGCAGTTCGGTCTGCGTGCCGCCGGTCAGCTTGTTGTAGTCCACGGTGCCGTAGACCTGGGTGCGCTTGGACAGCGAGTACTCGGCCAGCAGCACGCCGGTGTAGCGGTTGCCTGCGTTGTTCGCCACGCCGTTCGCGTCCTTGACGTGGTCGCCGTAGAACACGCCGGTCAGCGCCAGGGCCGGGGTCAGCTGATAGGTCAGACCCAGGTAGCCGATCATGTCCTTGCGCGGGTTGGCCGTGAAGTTGCCGGCCGGCACCGCGTTGGCGCTGCCTGCGGCCAGCGCGTCGCCGTTCAGGCTGGCGTCGACCGAGCCGGTGCGGTCCTTGCCACCGACGTAGCCGAGGAACACCTTGGCCGGGCCGATGCTGTACTTGCCGGACGCGCCCCACATCTGCTGCTTGTTGCCGTTGGCGTCACGGGTTTCCTGGAACACGGCGCCGACGCCGAACGGACCGAACGTGTACGCGGCGCGGGTACCCCAGTACTGCGACGAGGTGAAGCTGCCCGCCTTCTCGCCGAAGCCGTAGCTGGCGCCGACGTTCAGGCCGCCGAACTTGCCGTCGTAGCTGACCACGTTGTTGTTGCGGAAGTTGGTCAGGAAGAACGGCCAGGCGTTGCCGGTGTAGTTGCCGATGGTCAGCGGATCGTAGTCGCCGAAGAAGTTGAAGCCTTCGGTGTACTGGCGGCCCAGCTTGATGGTACCGAAATCACCCGACAGGCCCACGTAGGCCTGGCGACCGAACAGGCTGTTGTTCTGGTTGGCGCGGCCGGTATCGGGATCGAAGCCGTTTTCCAGCTGGAAGATCGCCTTCAGGTTGTTACCCAGGGCTTCGGCGCCTTTGATGCCCCAGCGGCTGTTGGTGATGGCACCGTTGGTCAGCTGGAACTGGTTGTCGTTGGCACCGTTCGAGTTGCTGGTGTAACGGATGCTCTGGTCGACGATACCGTACAGGGTAACGGACGACTGAGCGTAGGCGCTGCCGGCCAGCAGCGTGCCAATTGCGAGGGTCAGGGCTGATTTCTTCATAGTGCTCCTTTTCTGTTCTGTCGTGTCCGCTGCCGGATCACGGTGGCGGACGGGTTTACGTTTCGTGTAAACGCCGCGAAAATTTAACAAAACGGAAAAGATTAGGACACTAATGGACGTTGTTGGCCGCCTCTAAGCGGGCAAATGGTGCAAAAACCGTTGTGATGCCGCGACAAAACGACAAAATGGTGCAGCGCGAAATGACAGTGGTGCAGCTTGCTTACCCCGCCGTGGGAGGGCTTCCAGCCTGGTTTTCCGGGGCTAGGGTTGGCTGAGGAACCGGGTCGGCCGAGACGGCGCGCGGGGCCGGCAGCGAAGCGCGGCGAGGCCGGCGCCTGGCGAGCCGCCGTGACGCCGCATCGGACGGCTTGCCGGCGCGCCCGGCCAACGCACCCGGCCAACGCGCCAAGTCGACGCGCCTAACACGCGCCCGATCACGCGCCCAGTCAACGCACCCGGTCAGGCCCAGTCAGGCGCGCTCAACGAACCCGCTCAACGAACCCGGGATGCGGGGCATCAGCCCTGCGGGATCTCGATCTTGACCTCGAGCACCTCCAGGTTGTCCTGGCGCTCGAGGCTCACGCGCAGGTCCTGGTCGCTGATTTTCACGTATTTCGAAATGACCGCGACCAGTTCGCGCTGCAGGGCGGGCAGGTAGTCGGCCGGCGCCGAATGGCCGGTGCGTTCGTGGGCGAGAATGATCTGGAGCCGCTCCTTGGCAACGGAGGCGGATTTCTTTTTCTCGCCGAGCAGGAAGGACAGGATCGACATGGTGGCAGGCCCTCCTTACTTGTTGCCGAAGATGCGGGAGAGCAGCCCCGGCTTCTGGTAGTCGGTGAAGCGCATCGGCTTGTCCTTGCCCAGGAAGCGGTCGACCACGTCGCCGTAGGCGTCGGCCACGTCGCTGCCTTCCAGGTGGATGGCCGGCGTGCCCTGGTTGGAGGCGTGCAGCACCGCCTCCGACTCCGGCACCACGCCGATGAGCTTGATGCGCAGGATTTCCTGGATGTCGGTCAGCGACAGCATCTCGCCGCCGTGCACGCGCTTGGGGTTGTAGCGCGTGATCAGCAGGTGTTCCTTGATCGGCTCGCCGCCTTCGCTGGCGCGCTTGGTCTTGGACGCCAGGATGCCCAGGATGCGGTCCGAGTCGCGCACCGAGGACACTTCCGGGTTGGTCACGACCAGCGCCTCGTCGGCGAAATACATGGCCAGCAGCGCGCCCGACTCGATGCCCGCGGGCGAGTCGCACACGATGTACTCGAAGCCCATCTCGACCAGGCCGTTGATGACCTTCTCCACGCCTTCCTTGGTCAGCGCGTCCTTGTCGCGCGTCTGCGAGGCCGGCAGGATGAACAGGTTCTCGCACTTCTTGTCCTTGATCAGGGCCTGGTTCAGGTTGGCCTCGCCCTGCACCACGTTGACCAGGTCGTACACCACGCGGCGCTCGCAGCCCATGATCAGGTCGAGGTTGCGCAGGCCGACGTCGAAATCGATCACCGCCACCTTCTTGCCGGCGCGCGCCAGGCCGCAGGCCAGGC
>Ga0255334_1000182_pt1 | contig 65671 bp, 60 predicted proteins | sample EtOH5_35cm_T3_12_FD_202080 | JGI IMG/M metagenome (GOLD analysis project Ga0255334, IMG submission 202080) | Sandy soil microbial communities from University of British Columbia, Vancouver, Canada - EtOH5_35cm_T3_129 | ecosystem: Engineered > Artificial ecosystem > Sand microcosm > Unclassified ...
GGTAAGCGGAGCAGTTGTGCGCGACATAAGGGTATCATCCTTAATCGAACCAAAGACTACCCCTAACTCTACCCTCTAAATGACTGGATTAGAGAAGAATGGACGAGAATCCGACGGAATGCTAAAACGAAAAAACCCGCCAGAAGGCAGGTTTTTCAAGGCTTCCAGAGAACTCAAAAGCGCTCAGTGGAATGCAAGATGGTGCCCGAAGCCGGAATCGAACCGGCACGCCCTTACGAGCGGGGGATTTTAAGTCCCATGCGTCTACCAGTTTCGCCATTCGGGCGGTAGCGCGGTAAGCCGTCTGAAGACTGGCAGATGAAGATCTGTCAGTTTTGACGCCTGTGCAGCAGAGGACGAAATATATACATCCCGTCCCGGTGAAGCAAGTTGGCAAATGCCCATTTCAAGACTAAATCTTGCAGGGCAATGCAAATAAAAAAGCTCCGTAAATCATTGATCTACGGAGCTTGTTTAAAGTGGAGGCCGAGGTCGGAATCGAACCGGCGTAGGTGGATTTGCAATCCATCCACAAAACAAGCTATTTCAATAGGTTAGCAGCTTTACCGTTCCGCAAGCTACTGATTTTTAACGGCCTGCACCCCACGATTTTCATAGAAAGGGTTTTGGGTTGCGGAACGGATTTCATCTGTTTGCACTGACCGTCGTAGCGACGCAGTATCAACATCCGGTTTCTTCAAGCTTCCTTGACAATGGAAATGTTGTCAGTCCGAAGACGTTTCCCATTTGGGCTTCAATACTCGCTTACCGAAGGTTTGGCGAAAGAGAGATACAGCCCTACCTTCAACCGTCACAATCTCGGTTTCCACTACCGGTGACTGCTCCGCGAATGCCGCGACCAGTTTTTCTTGACCAGGGGTGGACGAGATGACTGCTTCATACGCAAAACGGCAGATCTGTGCATTGATTGCATCGACCCAATCGTGGTCTGTTAACTCGGCGTGCTGGAGACCGTTTCGGCTGTACCCATTTTGATAATCTTTTGAGCCCACGATCATCAATTTCGGGCTCACCGGAAAGATGAGAAGTATTTCTCCTTGCTCAATATCCACGGTGTAGGGACGTTGATCAGAGAATGGAAGAGAAGGGTCAAACCACATCACGGGATTGTCGTTGGTGAGGAAAGGTATGGGCGTCTGATTATGCAAAACCCGCAAACCGATCGCGTTATACAACGGAGCCATTCCCTGCATCATCTGAACCATGGCATGAATGCTACGGTGCGGATCGATGGAAACCTCAACTGCCTCGAGTATTTCCTTTCCTCCAGGAAACTCCGGCAACTTGCCTGACGCATACAGCATGCTCAGCGTCATTTTCACCGCCTGTGCATCCGCCACCTCGGCCGCATCGCGCGCAGCCGGCACTCGGACTCTCTGCAGTGACATAAACTCGAATACATTCTCGAGACGATCATTCACATTCTCACGCCGCTCAAGCGCGACGACGGTCTCTGGCCAGGCACTCTCGATCGTTGAAAACAGATCCTCCAGTGTATTGTTGTCCTGCCCTCCCTCCGGAGTCGGTTGTGAATAATAGTAGCGCCTAACCTGGGTTGCACTGGGCACGAGCGGCAAGGCCTTATGCGGGTCGTCTTTGCGGTATACAAGTAACTTGCCTTGGTCATTGCAAAAAGACTTTAAGTACGACTCTGGAACGTAATGATGCCGCTTTTTCTGAGGCGTAGGCTTCGATGCTGCCATTTGGAATTCCCTTTACCTCTCGGTTGGTTTTGGTTTTCCACCGTTGAGAGTGATGTGTAAAAAATGAGCGCCAAGTCGCGAGCGCGCATCCTGTTTGTAAAAATACATTGCTGCAATGAAGCAGAGATAGGAAATATCTGTGAAATGCGGAGTCAAGGATAGGGATTCGAACCGCTTCAAGCTTCCATCTGGTCCGCTCTAGGCCGCAAAAAACGGCGTTTTAGCAATCTGCGCGGGGTATGCTGCGGACTATGGCGGTCCTGATCTTGCCCTAAATATGCCCTAAACCCTTCCTCCCATTAGCAGCCCTGACCGGCAACAATCGGCCAAAAGTGGACGGTGGACACGGTGATGGCAAATGAGTAGTGTCAGGGAGGCTGCATCGACTCTAGTAGGCAGCAGGGCTTGCCGTCATCCATGTCGCGTTTCTCCCCGAGCAATGTCGCGTATGCCGCGACCACCTCTACGCTAGACAAGGACTTACAGGACGACAAGGAACGTTATACGACACGCCATCGCGAAATCGAATGTCGCCTAATAGTAGTTATGTGACAAAGGGAATTATATGCAACCAAAAGATCTCTCGAAAAGGGTCGCCCAGCTAATTGAGCAATCTGAAAAGGTATTAGCAACAAAAAAATTCAACCAGTATGGCTCAGACCACGTAGACGCTGGAGCAATGGCTGGACTTAGAGCCTCAACATTGTCTTTCATTACGATGACTTATGGAAATAACCATTCATATTACTCAGAATATGATTCCGCCACGGAAAGAAACCTTGAGTCTAGCGCCAAAAGAAGTCATGCAATCTTGCACTCCATTCAAAATGAGATTGATGGTGGCTGGATATTTACAGTTAAAAAATTAATTACAGCTGAAATATTTTCTGATTTCCTTGAGATGGCTGATCATCTTTTAGAGCAAGGCTATAAAGATCCCGCAGCCGTAATGATTGGGAGCGTTTTGGAGGAAAATCTACGCCAACTCTGTACAGCAAATAAAATCGATACAGAACTTGAAAAAGATGGTGTTTTTATTCCTAAAAAAGCTGATAGGTTAAATTCTGACTTGGCAAAATCTGAAGCGTATACAAAGCTTGACCAAAAGTCGGTAACAGCATGGCTGGATTTAAGAAACAATGCTGCTCATGGGAAATACAATGAGTACACGAAGGAACAAGTTAATTTCATGCTTCATGGCGTAACAGAGTTCCTGGCCCGCGTGAGTCATTGACACATAACAATGCGCTCAAAGCACTCACTTCGTTCGCTGGGACCGCGTTCCGCAGCCCCTTAACGCATCTACGATGGAGTTGGCATGAGCACCTGGACTGATGCTGACACAGGTTCGGTCCGCTCGTGCCGTGGCCTTCGCGCACTATACCGAGTTTTGAAATGAGGGAAGGATTTAGCGTGTGAAGCGTACCATCACTGAATGCTTACGCTGGCGAGCCACAGATGCGGCAGTTGCTTGAGGCGGCCAGGTGCCTCTGTGCTTACAGCCTTGTGTCGGTAGGCTAACAGCACTTCAAGGGTTGCAGCTCTCAGACAGAGGCAATGGCTCCTGAGTTACCGATTTCGACCCAAAGCCGCCCTTCGCATAAGGCAGAAAACGGCCAAAAGCAGACCATGGACATGAAGGTGATACGTAGGTAACGTGCTCAAAATACATGTCGCTTTTACCCTTCGCCTCTTGTCACGTGTCTTGCGCGCCACTCAAACCAATTAGGGAGTTATGCATGAACGAGGACCGTCATCATGAGAAAACGGCGGAAAATATTACGTCATTTGTGTCGTCTAATTATAGTTAGACCACATACCACCCTTCCTTGCCACCCGGCAACGAGAGAGGCAAATTACTAAGACTATGCACTACACGACAGAGCTACTCATTCAAGGGGACACAAATATTCTTCTTTACTACAGCGCGGCATTGAGTCGTTGGCGCGAAATACTTGCCGAATACGCAAGCAAGAGTTCAGAGGAACTAGCGAAGGAGCTAAACTCACAACAGTTCTGGTTTGAAGAGAACTGTGGCTCACGCTGGGTAGGTCAAGAAATTATGGTAATAACGGGAATTACTCAGTTCTATACAACCGAGCGCGGATTTGATGAGAGCAAGCACTTAGCACTTAAGGTCTACCGAGCTTTCATGCAGAGCTATTGCAGCTTGGAAGTCAAGGGAGTCGCGGAAGATGTAGCAAAGAGCTACTACCTTGATGAGGCGGACAGCGATTATGCCTGAATTCCCTCAAGCTTTCGCCAAAGATTTATATGTCTCTTGGCACAATAAATCCGTACCAGAAGATGCAGATATCGTCGCTAGGCTTGACGCCGTAAGATTAGAATTGAAGAACTCTTCGCTCTCAAGCTTAGCAGCGCTTAGCCAATTGCTTACACAGATAAAGGTTTTTACGGAGAAGGAGTGCAAGGTCAGATTCAAAGGCATCAGTCAGGGTCAGTTTAGCGTGCCGACTGCACAGTTTTCCCCGCAGCCGACCAACAAGGGATTTGACCTTCTCTTCAAGAGTTCCGATTCAATACTTGAAAAACTGTGGCGAAAGAATCTCAAGCGCTCCGCGAACTACGCTAGCCTCTCCAATTTGGGGAGCGAAATTACGGACCTTGTGCGAACTTCGGTCGTCGCACCAACATTGGGGCACGCAAGGCTCTTTGCTGAGCGGCTTGAAAACTGGGTCGACATTGTTGATGCGCCCGACATTGAGAAGCACCTCGCCGAAATCGATCGAGTCGAAGTTGATATGGAAGCGAAGCTGGCTAGCGGCTACTTTGCATACCACAGCAACGTTCACTTCAAATCTGGGCTCTGCATTGAGGTTCAGATCTATTCCCAGTTGAGCGAAGCTTGGCGGAGTATCTCCCACAGACTCTATGAAACGACACGGTTGAAGGAAGGCTTGGCAACGGGAGCTGGGTCAGCTGAAGCACGACTAGTTTCCTTGGGGCACCTTCTTCACCTAGCCGAGTGTGAGCTGGATCGCCTAGCAATTGATTTCACTAAACCGTGATAGTGCACGAGTGAATCGACCTACTGTGTTGAAGTAAATCGCCCTTGGTTTCGTAGACACCGCGACCGGCTGCAAAGGGTCGGTTGCTGCCCTTCGTGACCGGTAGCAACCGGCCAGAGGCAGTCATGTACTTCGAAAGGGGGTATTGAGGTAAACGGGGAGTTCGAATCTCTCCTTCACCGCCACTCTTAAAACGCAAACCCCTGATTTTACTAGATAAAGTCGGTGGGCTTGAGGTTTTTGGCGTCTGAAAATAGATCATATGGGACTGATATGGGACTGGCGCCCAGTTCTGGTGCGTAAAGTTGTGGGAATGGGCAGATAGACTCAAACGCCGGCCCTTGCACTAGAAAGCTGTTCTGGACCGTGTGAGCTAGGCTTTCGCACCACTCATCAAGGATGACCGCCATGCTAGATAACTCCGAATGTAAGATTGCCGCTGCAGACGCAACAAATGCTGTAGCTGAAACCTGGTCCTTAGATCTCTCACGTGTGGGTTAGCGATGCGCCAGAAGAAAGCCGCAAACCGGGATCTTCCGCCACGGATGATCCGTCGTAGCCGAAAAAGAAAGTACGGAAATACTTGGGTGGGTTACTACTACAACGGCAGGGACGCCGAAGGAAATCGGATCGAAATTCCGCTCGGCGGTGACTTGGACGACGCAAAAATCGAGTGGGCACGCCTAGATCGCAAAGCCACACCCAAGCCTGCTCACCTGATGAATAGGCTATTCGATGACTACGAAGAAAAGTCATCCCTGGTCTAAAGCCCGGCACCCAAAAGGACTACCTCAAAGGCCTCAAGCAGCTACGCAACGCCTTCAAATCAGCCCCCGTCGATGCAGTCACCCCGCGAGTAATCGCCCAGTATCGCGACGCCAGATCAGCAAAGGTGCGTGCCAACCGCGAGATTGCCTTGCTTTCCACAATATTCACCTTTGCTCGCGAATGGGGGTTGACCGAAAAAGCCAACCCCTGCACCCGCCTACGTAGGAACAAAGAGACACCACGCGACTTCTACGCCGGCCAAATTGTTTGGGATGCCGTGTACACAGAGGCACCGAGTGAACTCAGAGACGCAATGGACCTGGCCTACCTGACTGGCCAGCGGCCCGCTGACGTACTCAAAGCATCAACTGCAGACCTCAATAACGGGTTCCTAATGGTAAGCCAGGGTAAGACGGAAAAGCGCTTGCGCATCCGCTTGCACGACGGAATAGACGCATCAAACCTTAGCCAATTCCTCGATGCCCTACTTGAGCGAAAAACCATGGCCGGCATCAGAAGTTCTAACCTGATCACCAACCAGGCGGGCTTACGGATGAGCTATGCGATGTTGCGCAATCGCTGGGATGAAGCGCGAGAAAAAGCTGCGATAAAGGCTGAGGCAGATGGTGACTCGACGTTGTCAGCGACTATCCGCAAGTTCCAGTTTCGAGATATCCGCCCTAAAGCGGCCAGCGAAATTGATGACATTAATCATGCCAGCAGGCTGCTTGGCCATTCGACGCAGGAGATGACGAAAAAAGTTTATCGCCGCGTCGGAGAAGTCGTAAATCCAACAAAATAATCATAATTGCGACGCAAGGGCAGTCGCAATTATCGTTCAACACTAGACTTCGTGCTGCAGCCCGACCATCCAACCCTGTGTTCTGAGGTGCTCGGATTCTCTCAAAATATACCCAGGAAAAGTTCTAGTATCCCCCCCCACAGCTCTATGAAGTTTACTTAAAAACGCCCGAAAAACCGTTTTACCATGACATTGTTCCAGCATTAAAGGATGCGTACCATCCTCAGGCAAAAAGATGTTAATTCTAGGCGGCGCTTCTGCTATTCCAGAGCGTGCGCGAAAATCTGTCTTTCTCTTCATTCTATCGGAGTCATAAAGCTCCATCTTCACAACTGCGCGCGCGGTCCTGATCCTTCCAGTTAAATCATCACGCTTAGTAGCAATGGCCTCATTGAGCGCAGTCTCGATCTGCTCACGTCCTGCCACACCATTAAAAACGTGTGACAAATGATCTAAGTTTAGAAATGAGTGTTCGATATCGTTAAGCGGGGTAAACAACTCTACTATCCTTTCCCCTCCATTACTCGCGTACCACGCCGACGCAAGCAATTGCTCGAATGCCATTTCCTCTACGGTCCTAAAGTCTCGATCCCTATGAATTACAATTTTTGCATCAGGTCGCAATTCACTTAACAACACAGCCAACTGTCGCGCGCCACTTAAATTCCCACAACCATTATAGGAAAGGCATGCGAAATTCTGGACTCCATTCGCCCTTGCAAAAAGCTTAACCATCTCCGCATCACTATCTTCCGTCAGAATAATTATTTTATTAGCGGGAACGAAAACATCAGCACCAACAGTCAGAGCACCCAGTTCCATTAGCAGAGGGATAGCAGGACGCTGGCCTGCTAGGACTTGAACTTCAGCCCCTTTATCCATCCAAACTACAGAAGCGCTTTGATCGTTTAACATCAGTTGAATTAGTTGCGGCGAATGTGTCGCAAGAACAATCCGAGTATTAGTTGTTTCAGTCAATCCTTTAAGGGCTTGAAACAACCGTGTTTGACTATCCGCGTGAAGATGCGCATCCGGCTCATCGAGCAATAGAAGTGGCGGACTATAGAAACATGCATATGCTAATATTTGTATCACCTGCAACATACCCGTAGACGCCATATCCAAGGGTGTAGACTGCCCTAGATACTTTACAGCAACACTTATATACCTATCTTTTTCTCGATCATGCTTGATATAGATCCTAGCACCCGGATAACACTTATCGAGCAGAGTCGAAAAAACGAACCAAGGAGCTCCCGGCGGGAGCCTGTCAATATCGATCAACTCAGAACGCCACGCCGCTACGACATTATCCGCCATATTTTTATGAATAAGATGATCTAACAATGTACGAAGATACAGATTTGCATCTCCATGCATAGCTGCCGCATCAAGAACTCCCCGCGTACGCCACTCTTCTCTTAGTGGAATACCAGACAAGCCGGGAGTGAATATTGAGAATGGTTTATCTCTATCGCCAAGTATAGGCAAGAGTGAAGTGTTGCCGGTATAGCCAAGAGCCAGGTTAGCATTCTTGCCCCTAGTTACGGCAACCTCTAATTGCATTCTTGCTTCTGTTCCATCGTCATTAAACTTGGTGCACGTGTACCCCATACCAAATGACTTTGTTTGACTGGCGGACTCTCCATGCCTAAGAGAAAGCAATAACTCTGTGGGCCGATAGGAAACGGCCTCATTCGCAAGGGTACCGAGTTTTTCTACTGAATGCTTTTTTTTACCAACATAGCTGGCTTGCATTATTGCAATACACAATTGCGCAGCTTGAAGAACACTACTCTTGCCGCTTGTATTTCCGCCAACAAGTGCTGTTATAGAATTAAGGTTGATTTCTTGAGCTCTAATTCTTTTAAAATCTTTTACTATTATTTTGTCAACCCTGATTCTAGACACCAAATGGCCCACCCTGAGAAAGATGCAATAGTAGCGAGAGCGCCGAAGGACATCCACAATAATCAGAATCTACTGACCATCTTGCATCGGCATGCACCAGCATGATCGAGGAGCAGTTGCGGAACACCGCCTAAAAATTGCGGAACACTTCACTTTCCCGTGGGCAATAAAAAACCCCGTAGATCATTGATCTACGGGGTTTTAAAGAGTGGAGGCCGAGGTCGGAATCGAACCGGCGTAGGTGGATTTGCAATCCACTGCATAACCATTTTGCTACTCGGCCTCAAACATCTGATGTCATGTAGCACAACATCAAACGCGTACAGTCTTGGAGCAGATTCTAGATCTAACTCCTTGAAAACATTGAGCTTTTTCAGCGGTCAGTGCTTTCGATGGCGTGAATTATGTACTGATTTCCGAGGGCTGGCAACCCCTTGATTTCAAAAAAATTTTATCGGGCGCTTTGCATGTTTCGACGTAGGTTCGACTCCTCGCCCACGTCTCCCGCGTGCCGCCGGCCCGCTTAGTGCCCACGAATGTAGTACTCCAACTGCCGAATCAAATCGGCCTGCTCGACAATCGCCTCTTTCACCAAATCGCCAATCGACAACAAACCGATCAACTCGCCGCTATCCACTACCGGCAGATGGCGCAGATGGCTGTCGGTCATGACCTCCATACAGCGCTCGATGCTCTGCTGACTGTCGGCTGTCACGACCGGTGCGCTCATGATGTCGCGCACCGGCGTGCCGACCGAGGAACGTCCCTGCAGAACGACCTTGCGCGCATAGTCGCGCTCGCTGATGACGCCGACCACCTGCCCTGCTTCGATGACCGGCAGCGCGCCCACATTCTTCTCGGCCATCATTTTCAGCGCTTCAAGCACCATCTGGTCCGGCGCGATGCTATGCACGTGCTGGTTTTGCACGACTTTCAGTTTCAGCAGCTGTGCGGCTGTTTTCATGGATGCCTCCGCTATCGTTGCTCATTGCCGACGCTTGAACTCAAGCCACGCCGACTTCCACCACGCCACCGTTCAGCCGTACCGGCCAGACCCGCAGACGCTGCTGCGGATATTCCAGGCAACTGCCGTCTTCCAGCCGGAAATGCTGTTTGTAGATCGGTGAAGCGACGACCAGATCACCCTTGATGCTGCCCACCAATCCACGACCGATGACGTTCGCCCCGGATTGCGGATCATGGTTATCGATCGCATAGAGGCTCCGACCCTCGGCACCCGGCAGGTAGAACAGCGCCACTTGGGCGCCATCGAGCCAGACGACAACGCCGGAGTTGCTGACCAGATCCTGCTGCGTGCACACGGTTTGCCAGACATCGGTGTTGGCCAGAGAATCGATGCGTCGGGTAGTGGACTGGCTCATCAGGCAAGCTCCTCGGTGACAGGGATAAGGTTGAGTTCGGCCGCCATGATCGGGCGCCGCTGACCACGCTCCTGGACAAAGTGAATGTCCGGGTCCGGGCGTTTATCGTTGACGAAGGTGCGAAAGCGCTTGAGCTTTTCCGGGTCTTTGAGTGCGTTGGCCCACTCGCATTCATAGCGATCGACCACCAACTGCATTTGCGATTCAAGTTCCGCGCCAAGCCCGAGGCTGTCGTGGATGATCACGTCCTTGAGGTAGTCGAGGCCGCCTTCGAGGCTTTCTCGCCACACCGAGGTGCGCTGCAGTTTGTCGGCGGTGCGGATGTAGAACATCAGGAAGCGGTCGATGTAGCGGATCAGGGTGGCGTCGTCGAGGTCGGTGGCGAACAGCTCGGCGTGGCGCGGGCGCATGCCGCCGTTACCGGCGATGTACAGGTTCCAGCCGTTCTCGGTGGCGATCACGCCGACGTCTTTGCTTTGGGCTTCTGCGCATTCGCGGGTGCAACCGGACACCGCGAACTTGAGCTTGTGCGGCGAACGCAAACCTTTGTAGCGGTCCTCGATCATCAGGGCCATTTGCACGCTGTCCTGCACGCCATAGCGGCACCAGGTACTGCCGACGCAAGACTTCACGGTTCGGGTCGATTTGCCATAGGCGTGCCCGGTTTCGAAACCGGCTTCAATCAACTCGGCCCAGATGTCCGGCAACTCATGCAACTGCGCGCCGAACAGATCGATACGCTGGCCGCCGGTGATTTTGGTGTAGAGGTCGTATTTCTTCGCCACCACACCGATCGCGATCAGTTTGTCGGCGGTGATTTCGCCACCGGGAATGCGTGGCACCACCGAATAGGTGCCGTTTTTCTGCATGTTGGCCATGAAGGTGTCGTTGGTGTCCTGCAACGGCACCAGCGACGCGTCCATGATCGGCTGGTTCCAGCACGACGCGAGGATCGAGCCAACCGCCGGCTTGCAGACGTCGCACCCGGTGTGGCCACGGCCATGTTTGGCCAGCAGTTCTTCGAAGGTGATCACCCCTTCTACCCGCACCAGCGCATACAACTCCTGACGGGTGTAGGCGAAATGTTCGCAGAGGCTTTTGTCGACACTGACGCCACGGGCAATCAGTTCATGCTCGAAAACTTGCTTGAGCAAACCCGCGCACCCGCCGCAGCCGGTACAGGCCTTGGTCTGCGACTTCAGCAGGCCGAGGTCGGTGCAGCCTCCGTCGATGGCCGAACAGATGGCCCCTTTGGTGACGTTGTGGCACGAGCAGACCGTGGCCGACTCGGGCAACGCGCCCGGGCCCAGGGTCGGCGCGCCTTCGGAAGACGGCAGAATCAGGCTGGCCGGTTCCGACGGCAGGGCTATGGCGTTCTGCATGTATTGCAGCAGCGTGTCGTAATAGCTGTTGTCGCCGACCAGCACCGCACCGATGACGTGCTTGCCGGAGGCATCCACCACCAGCCGCCGATAGCTGGCCGTGGTTTCGTCGATGAACTGATAACTGCGCGCGCCCGGCGTGCTGCCATGGGCATCGCCGATGGAGCCGACATCGACGCCCAGCAGCTTGAGCTTGGTCGACATGTCGGCACCCAGGAACGGTTCTGCGACCTCGTTGCACAAGCGTGCCGCGACGCTGCGCGCCATCTGGTAGCCCGGCGCGACGAGGCCGAACAGGCCACCATTCCACGAGGCGCACTCGCCGATGGCATAGATATCCGGATCACTGCTCAGGCATTCGTCGTCAATCACGACGCCGCCGCGCGGTCCGATGTCCAGCGCACACTGGCGGGCCAGCGCATCTTGTGCGCGGATGCCGGCCGAGAACACGATCAGGTCGGCTTCGAGAAACTCGTCGTTGGCGAAGTTCATGCGGTAGCGATACTCCTCGCCCACGCTGATCGACTGTGTGGCGCGTGACAGGTGCACACCAACGCCCAACCTTTCGATCTGCGACTTGAGCGCAAGCCCGCCCATCTCGTCCAGCTGCACCGGCATCAGGCGCGGCGCGAATTCCACGACATGCGCTTCCAGGCCCAGGCTTTTCAGCGCATTGGCAGCTTCAAGACCCAGCAGCCCCCCGCCCACCACGACACCACGTCGGGCGTTGGCAGCGGCAGCGCGGATGGCGTCGAGGTCTTCAAGGGTTCGATACACCAGGCGTGAATCACCCTCCGCGCCTTCAATCGGCGGCACAAACGGATAAGACCCGGTGGCCAGGACCAGTTTGTCGTAAGGGACGCTACCTTGCGCAGTGATCACCTGGCGACGGGCGCGGTCGATTTCCAGCACCGGCACGCCCAAATGCAGGGTGACGCCTGGCGTCTGGTACAGCGAGGCTTCACCCAAGGCCAAGGATTCAGCATCGCGACCAGAAAAATACTCGGAAAGATGCACACGATCGTAGGCACGCATCGGCTCTTCGCTGAACACGTGCACTTGATACTGTTCAAGCGCTCCCCGCTCGATCAACTGCTCGACACAATGATGGCCGACCATGCCATTGCCAATCACGATCAGCGTTTGCAATTTGTTCAACGCGGCAACATTGGAATTCATAAGAAGCACCCGGCTAAAGCGGTTCAAAAAGCAAAAAAAAACGCCTGAAACCTTTCGGTTCCAGGCGTCTTTGCCTGTTCTTTTGCGGTGTTGATGCCAGACGTCTATGCCCGACCCACCGATGTTGCCCACGAATCGATCGTCGTTGACCGAGGGGCTGCCCACTCGACAGCATTCAGGGTGGGCCTGTTCGGTGTATTGCAGTGTTTGTGCCAGATCGCAAAAGTGCTGCTCAGGGGCGGCGCGGCCGTGAATTCACTGCGACAAACCGGCCGCTTTTGCCTTCGCATAGTGCAGCGAGGTGCAGCAAAGCTTTATAAAAGTGCACAAATGCTTCATCAGAAATACTTGAGCCAGGCAATGTCTCGACGTCTAGCCTTCAACAATGAGAACCCTCTGACCGGGCGATAAAGCGCAATCGCCAGCAAGATTGCCACCAGCCAGACCGCCCCGACCGACGTGAAACCAAACCACGCGCCCTGATTCAACCCGAACAGCGCGACAGCGATGACATACAAAACCTTCAGCGCGTACAGGTGCAACAGATAGAAGAACATCGGTGCCGACCCGAAGACCGTCAACGGACGCAGCCACCGGCTCTTCTGTGCATGCTCAAACCACAGAAGCAGCAAGCATCCAACGCTAAGGGTCAGTGCAACAAACAGCAGCGACGGCGGATATTTGGTGATGTTGAAAAAACTCATCAGCGTTTGCAGGGACGTCTCGCCCACGCTCCAGGGCTTCTCGCCATAACCATTGAGCAGTCGCAGCGCAATGAATCCCGCCAGCCCGGCGACACCACCGATCAGCAATGTGCGTTGACGCACCCTCGCGTCCGCCGCGTGCCCGAACCACGGCCCCATGGCATAACCCAGGCCGATCACGCCAATCCACGGCAGCACCGGGTAAGACGTGCGCAGCCGAAACCCTTCGGCCAGTTCGATCCAGCCGCGATCATGGAGAATCGCCCAAGGCACGTGCAACGCCGATTCCACTGGAAAATGCAGAGCATCCAGCAGGTTGTGCCCGGCGATGATCGCCAGGCTCAAGAGCAGCAGCATCGGGCGTGGCAGCCAGACCATCACCGACAGTGCAATCATGCTCAGGCCGATGGCCCAAATCACCTGCAGGTAGATAACCGTCGGCGGAAACTGGAACGTCCAGGCGAAGTTCACCAGGGTGAACTCAAGCACCACCAGAAACAGACCGCGCTTGAACAGAAAACTGCAAACATCGGCCTTGCCGGCGTATTTCTCACCGTACAGCCAGGCCGACAGACCGGTAAGCAGCACGAAGACCGGCGCGCACAAATGAGCGAGTGTGCGGCTAAAGAACAGTGCGGGTTCGGTCGTGGCAATGTCCATGGGATCGGACACCTGTCGATGCAGGAAAAAGGTCTCGCGGACGTGGTCGAGCAGCATGAACAGAATCACCATGCCTCTCAATGCATCGATGGAAAGAAGCCGGCCGACTGTCGTGCCGATGGAGCGAGGAGGAGCAATAGTCATGGAGATTTCGCAACACAAGGGGTGAATAAACGTGTCCCGCAGAACAGATTGCCGGGCACCTTATATTGTTACCCTATAACATTTCCAGGTATTTTTTCATCTGTACACCTGCGGGAGCGAGCTTGCTCGCGAGGGTCGTTCACGAAAGCGCGTGTCGCCTGGATAAACGCGGCGTCCTTCAGTCCATCGCGAGCAAGCACGCTCCTACAGTGATAATGTGGAAACGTTTTGTTTCATTAATCAAACACTTCTAACTCACTCCCTGCAAAGGAATGCCACAGCAATGGACTTTTCTCTCAAGCATCTGGCCGTGACAACGCTGATGTTGGCCAGCCTTTCGTCCTTCACCACGGCTGCGCACGCCAACATCACCCCGGAACAGAGCGCGACCATCCTCAAGACGTTCAGTGACGCCTCGGCAACCGATTTCAGGCAGTTCCTGACAAGCCTGGCCAAGACCGACCTGGCCAAAACCGATGACCTCGGCGCGGCGATCAGTGCCTTCCTGGACAACAAGGCCCTTTCCGCCGACCAACAGAACGAAATCCATCGCCTGCTGGGGCTCTATGCGCGAGTGAAGTACGGCAAAGCCGCCACCGAGACGCTGCGTGAGCTGGTGGCCATCCCGACCTTCCGCGTGGACGGCGTTGACCAGCACGATAACCCTGAATTCATCAGGATCGCCGACAAGATCAAGAGCCTTGCCCAGGCCTTCAACCTGAACTTTCGCAACATCGACAACCGCGTCTATGAGATCTCCCTCGAGGGCACTGGAGATGAAGTGGTCGGCATTCACGCCCACGCCGACGTGGTGCCCGTGACGCCGGAGAACTGGGTCCTGGAAGACGGCACCAAACTCGATCCGTTCAAGGTCACCCTGATCGGCGACCGCATGTATGGCCGGGGCACCGAAGACGACAAGAACGGCATCGTGGTAGCGCTCTACGCCATGAAAGTCATCAAGGAAGAAAAACTGCCGCTGGCGAGGAATTTCAAGCTGCTGGTCGACACCACCGAGGAAACCTCTGGCGACGCCATCCCCTATTACTTCGAACACAACCCGACACCCAACTACAACCTGGCGCTGGATGGCGGCTACCCGGTGGTAATCGCCGAGAAAGGCTACGGCACCGTCATGGCCAATTTCCCCAAGCGCAAGGCTGACGGCAAAGGCGCTGAAATCGTCTCGATGACGGGCGGCCTGGCCACCAACCAGATTCCATCGGCTTCGGTCGCCACTCTGCTGAGTGACAAACCTGCCGAACTGGCTGCCAGCCTGCAGAAGGCGGGTAGCGATTTTGCCAAGCGCAATGGCGGCAATTTCAGCGTGACTGCCAAGGTTGACGGCAAGGACGTCAAACTGACGGTCACTGGCGTTTCAGCCCACTCCTCCGAGCCGGAGTCCGGCGTCAACCCGGTATCCCGGATGCTGGTCTTCATCAATAGCCTCGACGGCAAGGTCGCGATCAAGCACAACCACATCACCGACGCTGCCCGCTACGCCGCCGACAACTGGGGCCTGGATTACCTCGGAGGCAAACTGGGAGTCGGTTTCTCCGGTGCCTTCATGGGCCCGCTGACCACGTCCCTGACGTTTGTCGGGATGGATGAAAAAACCTTCAAGCTCGCGGTCAACCTGCGCGTGCCAAAGGGCAAGTCCCCGGAAGCGCTCAAGGCCGAAATCGCCGACAAGATTGGCGCCTGGAGCAAGAAGTCCCACGTAGCAGCGACGTTCGATTACTCGATTGCCGAGCCGATGTACCGCAACCCCGAGGGTGAATGGGTCAAGGCCCTGCTGGCCGTGGCCAGCGAAAACCTTGGCATGAAACACGAGTACGGCACTTCTGCCGGCGCCACTTCGGTTCATGAATTGCCCAATGGCGTGCAGTTCGGCCTGGCCCGGCCCGAGGTCAAATACACCGGCCACACGGACAACGAGTTCAAGACCGTCGACCAGTTTCTGCTGGACCTGCAGATCGTGACCGAAATGATGGGGCGCATCGGACAATTGCCGAAACTCTGATCCACTGTCGGGCCCGCCGTTCTGGCGGGTCCATTTCTTGATCCGATTTCCTATCGCACTATCGTTGCCTTCAGAGCAACGATGTCTGAATTAAGTTGCTCTTGCTGCCATTGGTCAATGGAGCGAGCATCGCTCTCGACACCGCAGCGACGTCAAAAGCCGCACAGCTGACGGCTGTCACTACCTCCCCGTCCTACTCGCAAGGCCCTCGAAAGAGGGTCTACGGCGGAGTCATGTCTAATAAAAACAAGAGTCAACCTATGACAAAAGATCGAGGCAAACTGTGTGCGCTGTTCATCACAGGAGCGGGCGCCAACCTCGCCCAGGCCGCCGACAGCGGGTTCGTGGAGCAGTCCACTGCAACGCTGGTGACCCGAAACTATTTTTTCAGCAGGGATTTCTCCGATATCCGAGGTTCGGAAAAATCAATGGCTCAGGAGTGGGCGCAAGGCTTCATCCTCAATTTCAAGTCCGGTTACACGCCCGGGCTGGTGGGATTTGGCCTGGATGCCACAGGCAAGTTCGGCATCAAGCTCGACAGCAGTCCGGACCGGGTCAACTCGGGCTTGTTACCGGTGAAGGACGATGGCCGTGCCGCTGACAACTATGGTCGCCTGGGGTTGACGGCCAAGGTGCGTTTTTCCAAAACCGAACTGAAGGTCGGTGAACTGCAACCCAATATTCCTTCGCTGGTTTTCAGCGATATCCGCTTGCTGCCCCCCGCCTATCAAGGCGCGAGCATGACCAGCAGTGAAATACCCGGCCTGACGCTGCAAGCCGGGCACCTGACCTCTACGACCCTGCGCAACGAGGCCGGCGAGAGCAAACTGCAGGCCTTGCTGGGCAACAAGCCGCAACGCCAGGTGTCGAGCGATGCCTTCAACTACGTGGGCGGCGACTACGCGTTCAACAGTAATCGCACCACCGTGAGTGCCTGGCATTCCCGACTGGAGGATATCTACGAGCAGAACTTCTTCGGTTTAAAACACAGTGTGCCGGTGGGAAGTTGGGTGCTGGGGGCCAATCTCGGTTATTACGACGCCAAGGAAGAAGGTCGCAAACTGGTTGGCAAAGTCGACAACCAGGCGTTCTTCTCGCTGCTGTCGGCCAAGCTCGGGGGGCATACGTTCTATGCCGGTTACCAGGGCATGTACGGTGACAGCCCCTTTCCTCGCGTGTTTCTCAATGTCAGCGCGCTGGGTAACGAACTGCCGACCTACGAGTTCGTCTCGACCCATGAGCGCTCTTATCAATTGCGCTATGACTATGACTTCGCGGCCCTCGGTGTACCTGGATTATTAGCCAGCACACGCTATGTCACCGGCGACAATGTGAAAACGGGAATGGGCTTTGAAGGCAAAGATCGGGAGCGTGACCTGGACCTCAGTTACACCTTCCAGTCCGCCCCGCTGAAAGGCCTCGGCGTGCGAGTGCGCAACGCGATGGCGCGCTCCAACTACCGCACGGATATCAACGAGAACCGGTTGATCATCAGTTACACCTGGACGCTGTTCTAAGCGTTTGTCACGAACTGTGGGGGCGAATCGCTTCGCCCCCACACGTCACCTTTCACCGTTATCGATCTTCAACGGACTTCAACGGTGATCTCTATTTCGACACAAGCCCCCAATGGAATCTGAGCCACACCGAATGCCGAGCGTGCGTGTTTTCCCTGATCGCCGAACACCTCGGCAAACAGCTCCGAGGCGCCGTTCGTGACCAGGTGCTGCTCGGTGAAACGGGACGTTGAATTCACCAGGCTCAGCACTTTGACAATCCGCGTGACCCGATTCAGATCACCAAGATGAGCCTGCAGCGTCGCCAGCAAGTCGATGGCCGTCGAACGCGCGGCCGCATAGCCCTCCTCTGTCGTCAGCGATTCGCCCAGTTTGCCTGCCCAGACTTTGCCGTCCTTTTTCGCAATATGGCCGGACAGGTAAACGACGTTGCCAGTCTGCGCACTCATCACATAGGCAGCGGCGGGAGCGCCGGTGGCGGGTAACTCGATACCGAGGTCTTTCAGACGGGTATAAACGTCACGTTCATTCATGGGATTTCCTCGAACAGGATGTGCCAACGCCCGGAACTTCCGGGCGTTGGTCAAGTTGAAAAGTCTGAATCCGATGGTTTAGCCGGGCATCGATTCACGGCTGAAGGCGTCGAGTTCCTGCACCAGGCTCTGTGCTGCCATCATCACCAGGTCGCGGCCTTTATCCGGGCTGGCCAAGGACGGATCCGACCCCATGCGGCCATCCGGATGACGTGCGCGGAAATCGAGCGCTTCGCGGATAGGCCCCCACGGCGCGATCTGCGGCGAATACTGGGCGGACTTGATCGCGTCCGGGTAAGCCCATTGGGTGACGGCAATCTCGGACGGCGTGGCATGAATGCCGTGCCCCGTTGGGAACTGCTCTCGCGCCAGCTCACCTACCCCTTCCAGGTCCCACCAGTTGCACAACTTCAGCGCGAACCCCGCGGGGCGTCGAGCGAAGCTTGCTTCGGCATAGAGCTCCGAGAACGCCGCTTCAATGGAGGCGACGTTGCCGCCGTGGCCGTTGAGGAAGAGGATTTTCTCGAACCCGTGAGCGGCCAACGAACGTACCCAGTCGCCAATCGCGGCTATGAACGTCGACGGGCGAAGTGAGATGGTCCCGGGGAATCCAAGGTGGTGTTGGGCCATGCCGATGTTGAAGGTCGGAGCGATCAGGATGTCTGCCGATTTCTGCGCTTCGCGTGCAATGATTTCGGGACACATCCAGTCGGTCCCCAAAAGACCGGTCGGGCCGTGTTGTTCGTTGGAGCCGATCGGGATCACGATGGTGCGGCTGCGTTCAAGGAATTGCCCGATCTCGGCCCAGGTCGATAGGTGTAAAAGCATTTGGGTTCTCTCTTTAAAAGGGTTCCTTTCGGAACTCGATTGATCAAGTGGGAGGCGGTTGATCAACCCGCACTGAATTCAGAAACCGGGCTGTCACCGGTGCGCGGTTTGGTGGAAAGGATCACGAAGGCTGCGCACAGGAACACGCAGCCCACAATGACGATGCCGAGATTGACGCTGCCGGTTGCCGTTTTTGCCCAGCCAATCACAGCGGGCCCCCAGAAGCCGCCGGAAAGACCGATGGTGTTGATCAAGGCGATCCCGCCCGCCGCCGCGTCACCCTTGATGTGTTCGGAGGGCATCGCCCAGAGCACGGTGTAGGCCATGAACATCATGGCGGTTGCCACGGTCAGCAGAACCAGCGACGCCATCAGGTGACCATCGGCAAAGGGGTACATGAGCAGCAATGTTGCGCCGATACCCGCAGGGACTGCGCAGTGATAGCGCCTTTCACCGACCCGGTCGGACCGGCGCCCTATCCAGTACATGCCGCATGCCGCTGCGACGTAGGGAATCGCGGCATACCAACCCAGTTGCATGGTGTCGTTGACGCCCTGGGCCTTGAGGATGGCCGGCAGCCAGAAACTCATGGCGTAGATCGAGAAGATGATGCAGAAATAGGCTGAGGCCAGGACGTAGATTTTCGGGTCGCGCAACACCGCCCGGAACGAATGGACGCGCCCCGTCGATGCACCGAGTTCACTCTCCAGCAGTTTCCTTTCCTCACCACTCAGCCAGCGGGCCTCAGAGGGCCGATTGGAAAGAACGAAATAGGTCAGAATGCCAAGGAACACGCAAGGCAGGCCTTCAATCAAGAACATCCACTGCCACCCCGCCAGACCACCAACGCCTTCAAACGTGGTGATCAGCCAGGCCGACAGTGGGCCGCCAACAATGCCACCGATGGGGCCGGCGATAAACACGATCGCAATGGCCCGCGCCATACGTTTCGGGCCATACCAGCAGGACAGGTAATAGATCATGCCCGGCGCAAAACCGGCTTCGAATACACCCAGCAGAAAACGCATCGCGTAAAACATCGGCACGTTACGCACGAACAGCATGCAGGCCGAGGTGATGCCCCAACACACCAGAATGCGGCTGAAGGTTTTCCGCGCCCCCACCTTCGGCAACATCAGGTTGCTCGGCAACTCGAACAACACATACCCCAGAAAGAAAATCCCCGCGCCCGCGCCGTAGGCCGCATCGGAAAGTCCGAGATCATTTTGCATCTGCAGCTTGGCAAAACCGACGTTGATCCGGTCCAGATACGCAAACACGTAGCAAATGAACAGGAGCGGCAGCAGCCGCCAATTGAGCTTGCGGTAAAGGGCGGAAATGGCATCACTTCCTGCCGACGCTGAAAAGGTTGACATGCGACTCTCCAATTATTCTTGTTGGGCTGCGTTCGTGCCCAGGAATGTTGCACCGGCACCTCAGGCCCAGCAAGAGCAACTAAGTTCGTGTATCGTTGCTCTGCAGGCAACACAGACTTTTTGAGGGAGACCCGGCATGCGCGAGATCAACCAACAACGGCTGCGATATTTTCATGAAGTGCTGGTCCACGGGTCGATTCGCGGTGCGGCGGACAGCATCAATACGTCGCCCTCGGTGATCACGCGCCAGATCAAGCTGCTGGAAGAGGAATTGGGAGCGAAGCTGTTCGAGCGTCAGGCCCGTGGCGTCCAACCCACCGAAGCCGCAGCGCACTTGCTGGAGTTCTGGCGAGGTTATCGCTCACATCAGGAGAAACTCGAAGACCAGCTCCAGGCGATCAAGGGCCTGCAGCAAGGCCATGTTCGAGTGGTGATCAGCGAGGGCTATGTCGATGCATTGGTCGACAACGTGCTCGCACCGTTTTGCAAACAGTACCCCAAGCTCGACGTCAGGCTGGACATCCTGCCCGTGGACGACGTGCTGAATGAAGTCGCCGAAAACCGTGCGCATATCGGCCTTGCCTATAACCCCCCTCCCCATTCGCACATTGATTATCGCGCGACGTCATCGCAGCCTGTGATGCTGCTGGTTCGACCCGATCATCCGTTGGCATTGAGAGGGGGAACCGCAACTGTCGCAGACATACTCGCTTGCCAACTGGTGTTGACGCCCACCACATTCGGCATCGGTCATGCGATAAAAATGCTGGAGTACGCCGAGAAGATCGAAATTCGCCCGGCGCTGGTCAGCAACTCCCTCGCAGCGCTCAAGCGCCTGGTGGCCTCCGGGGATTTCGCCTCGTTGCTCGGCGAATTCGCGGCCTATCGGGAAATCGCCAAGGGCAGCCTGGCAGCGGTATCGATCGACCATCCGTTGTTCCTGGGGGTCGAGGCCAAACTGCTGGTGAAGTCCGGCCGACCACTGGCCGCCCCGGCTCAGGAGTTGCTGAACTGGATGTTGCAGCGCTTGCCGATGTTTGCGTCAGGCGACGAAATGGCATTGGCTTCACGGTGACCTCAGCGTTGCTTGCTGATCGGCTCAATGAACAAAGCCCGGATCATTCAACAGTGTGCCCAGCCCGGCGCTTCGACTACCAGCATCGCGCTCAGCCATAGCCTCAACGCAAACCTGGTGTCACTCGTATGAACGTTCGAAACGCCGGTCAGCGCTGGATGGACTGACTCGGCTGCCGACGCAGCGGACGATTGAGATTGGCCAATTGCTTCCGCATCGGTGGGTCACTGCATAACTTAGACAGGAAGACTTCGGCAGACGCTGACCCTGATTCTACTCACGCGCCATTTCAAAAAAATCAGGCCATGAGCCAAACGAAGATCGATTAGCTTCATGGCATTACGTAAATACGACGAATCCGTCATGCAGGGCGATCGGGATATTTCGTCTGATTATCGGGTAGAGCATCGTGCTCCGCTTGGCTATTGCGAGCGCTGGTGTGCTGATGGCCACAGCAATTGCCATGTTCACCACTTTTACCGTGTTCATGTCCGCCATGCCCACGGTGCATGAAAAAGTGCATCAGTGGACAGGCCAATAGCAGCAGGAATGGCAGATAGGGAAGGACGTGAGCCCTGTGCTCGGTGAACAGGAAGTAACCGGCGATGGCCAGGAAGCCTAAAAAATACCAGTTGGTGCCCCTTGCGCGGTGTTGGGGCAAGTTATGTTGATTCATGATGGCACTCCTTGGAGGGAACGGGAGGGAGGGTCATGACGCAAGGCCACTTCCCATTTTGCTGAAGCGCTATCGCAGGTGTGAGCATAGCGAGCCAGAGCATCGGTTTACGTGTCCAATGCGTCGAAAATCCAGGGTGGTGAGTCGCATAAAGTATCAAGGCAGATTCTTCCTTTTCAGTTGCCGATTAGCCTCGGCCACGTCCTTGTCAAATTGGCGGACGCCGCGAAAAAGTTGCACGCCGACCAAGACCGGGCACAGCAGGAAAATCGCGGCTATGGCAAACGATTTCCCGGTCAGCCCCAACAGGTAGAGCACAGTGGCGATGCCCACAACACTCACCAGTAGACAGATAATTAAAACTTCGCGGTTCATGATTGAGGCCCCTGATTCAAGCCGATACGGGCACCTTTCAGCATCGCGGAATTGGCGATTACCGACAGGGAGCTGAGTGCCATCGCAGCGGCAGCGATGATGGGATTAAGCAGTCCGAAGGCCGCGATTGGAATGCCGATACTGTTGTAGATGAATGCCCAGAACAGGTTTTGTTTGATCTTGACCATCGTTGCGCGCGACAGCCTGATCGCGGTAACCACGTCGCGGACATCGTTCTTGAGCAAGATAATGCCGCCGGTTTCCTTGGCTACATCGGAGCCCGAGCCTATGGCGATGCCGATGTCAGCGGTGGCCAGGGCAGGCGCATCGTTGACGCCATCGCCAACCATCGCCACGACCTGCCCTTCGCTTTGCAATTGACGGATCATTGCGGCCTTGTCGTCCGGCAAGACCTCGGCAATCACTCGCTCGATGCCGCACTGCCGCGCGACCGCTTCGGCAGTGCGGTGGTTATCACCGCTCAGCAGCACGACCTTGATGCCGCTTGCCTGCAATGCAGCAACGGCTTCAGCCGCTTCAGGTTTTATGGTGTCGGCCACAGCAATGACCCCGAGCAAGCGGTCGTCGACCCCGACCAGCATCGCGGTTTTGCCATCGGCTTCCAGACCAATGAGGTACTCCTCGGCAGCCTCGGTCGAAATGCCTTGGCGGGCGAATAAACGCCGGTTGCCCAGCCAGATTTTGCGACTGTCTACACTGCCTTCGATGCCGTGACCAGCGATCCCATTGATACCGGTCGCTTTCGGCAGGCCGAGGCCGCGATGCCGGGCGGCGCGCACTATCGCTGCGCCGAGCGGATGTTCTGAACCGGACTCCACGGCGGCGGCGAGCGTCAAGACCTCGTTTTCCAATGCTGTGCCAAGCGGGATCACATCGGTTACGTTGGGTTCGCCCCGGGTAATCGTGCCGGTTTTGTCGAACACCACCGTGCTCAGTTTTTCTGCCCGCTCCAGCACTTCGCCGCCGCGAATCAGGATGCCGTTATCGGCCCCCTTGCCAACACCGACCATTAACGCGGCGGGTGTCGCCACGCCCAGGGCGCAAGGGCAGGAAATAATCAAAACCGCGATAAAGGCCAATAGCCCCTGCGGGAAATTCCCCACAAGAGACCAGCCGACCAGGGCCAACAGCGCGACCGCCACCACCACCGGCACAAAGTAGCCGGTAACCTGATCGGCCAACCGCTGGATCTGTGCCGTGCTGTTCTGCGCTTCTTCGACCATCTTGATGATCTGCGCCAGTGCGGTATCGGCACCGATCCTGCTCGCCTTGAAAGTGAGCATTCCACTGCCATTGAGCGTACCTCCGATCACCGGACTGCCCGGGTGTTTGTCGACCGGCATCGACTCGCCCGTCAGCATCGACTCATCTACCGTTGACTGACCTTCACTGACTTCACCATCGGTGGGGATTTTTTCACCAGGTTTGACTATCAGGAACTCGCCGGCCATGACGTTTTCAGCAGGCAGGTCGACTTCTTGCCCATCACGAATCACATGCGCGATCGCTGGTTTGAGATCAAGCAAGCGCCGTACTGCCGCTGAAGATTTCTTCTTGATAATCTCCTCCATGTACCTGCCCAGCAGTACGAAGGCAATGATGACCGCCGACACCTCGAAATAGACGTCGCGCTCGGCCACCTTGACCGGCAGGACGTCTGGAAAAAACAACACCGCGACACTGTAGAAATAGGCGACCGACGTGCCGAGGGCGATCAGAAAATCCATGTTGATGTTACGGGTACGAACGGCGTTCCACGCCCCCTTATAGAAACTCCAGCCACCGATGAACTGCACCGGTGTTACCAGCAGGAATAGCCAGATACCCCACGTGAACCAAGGGAGTGCCGGGATCGGCACCCAAGTGAGCAATGTGGCACCAGCGGCCAGCGCGATGAAGGCGCCCGCACGCAGCAGCGCCAGGGCCAGTACACCGGTCAGGGCGATAGCCACTCGGGTTTTCATCGCCTTCAGTTCAACTTCTGGCGACTCGAAGGTGCGCAGGCAGGTATCGCTGCAAAAGTAATAGCTGCGCCCGCCACGTTCTCGTGACAACGCTGTGGTCTTATCCACCATCATCCCGCAGATCGGATCTTTCGCCATTTTTCCTGATGCAACTGCCTGCTGATGTTGGCTGTGCTGCATGTGTGATTCGTTCATCGCTGCCTCCTACTCGAAGCGGCTATCAAGGCCTGCCATGGAGCTTGGCGGATAACCACGCAAACAAGGTGCCGACCATCGCCCCCCAGACACTCAAGACCAGCAGCGGTCCGACGAAAGTCGCCACGCTGTAGTCTTGCGGAGCTTGCAGACGACCGAAGTCGAGCCCATGGAACAAGGCGCTGAGAAAGGCGATTCCCTGCGTCGGCCATAGCGCATAGAGCAGCGCACAGATGGTGTAGGAAACGGCCATGGTCAGGGCCAGAGAAATGCCAGTTTTCCAGGGAGCGTTCATGGCTGTTTTCCTGAGCTTGGAGGAGCGCCAGTAGGGGTATTGGGACTGCGGGAGGTTGACCAGGGCAGGAATGCAGGAGTCTGTTCACAGTAAGTGCGGTAGGCATCGCCGAATCGCGCGAGCATCTCCTGTTCTTCCCGCTTCGCCAGCTTGGCGTAGACCACCAGGAGGATTGGAAACATCACCAGGGTGATCAATGTCGGCCACTGCAACAGAAAGCCGAACATGATCAGCACGAAGCCAACATACTGCGGGTGACGGATCCGCGCATAGGGCCCGTCGAGCGCTAGTTGCCCAGTATTTTGGGCCTTGTAGAGCACACGCCAGGCGGCCGCTAACAACCAGAAGCCGCCAGCGATCAGCAGGTTGCTGAGAATGTGGAATGGCCCCCAGTGCGGATTGACCTTCCAGCCCATCACTGTTTCGAGCAAATGCCCAGCGTCGTGCGAGAGGAAGTCGATGCCAGGGAAGTTACGAGTGAGCCAAGGCGTCAACAGGTAGATGGTCAACGGAAAACCGTACATTTCGGTAAACAGAGCGACCAGGAACGCCGAGAACATGCCAAAGGAGCGCCAGTCTCGGCTCGTCTTTGGCCGGGTGAAGCTGAAGGCGAACAAGATAAACACTATTGAGTTGATAATGACCAGCGACCAGAGGCCGTAGGCCGATTCTGTATGGCTCATGGTTGGTGCTCCTCAACAAAACACATCAGACGGGTGCTGGCTGCATTGCCCATCCAGAGCCATGTCATTTGCAGCCGCTCTACCGCACATTTACTGTTTCATTGGCATGTCCATCATGGATGACTGCTGCCCCATCATCTGCATCATCATGTCCATCATCCCTTTGCCTGCGCCGTCCTTGGCACCAGACTTGCCCATGCAACCCATCGCACTCTGCTCCTTGCTCATCATGGCCATGCTCTCCTTCATCACTTTCATGCCCTCTTGCAAGGCGGACTGACGCTCAGCCAGCGTTTCTGCCGCTGCCGCTTTGTCATGCGCAGCCTGCATTTTCTGCATTTGCTCGGTCATGGCTTTGGTCATGGCCGTCGATGCCGGCGCAGCGCTCACCGTTGAGTCGGCCGGCGCGTCGGCCGGGTGATGCGCATCCTCGGCAGAGACCGTGAATGCACTGCTAGCCAAGACGGCAGCCAGAACCCATTTAGAATGCATTTGCATGATGAACTCCCGAGATTGTGAGGGGATAAGCAGGAATGACCTCATCGCGAAAACGCGACGCAGCAGGACAGAGCAGCCAATGCTCTGCCGCTCTGAGGCAGGGGGGTTAATCGTTGAAACGGACGAAAGTCAGCCGTACCGGGCTTTCCGGTGGCGCGGGACGTTTCAATACAAGAGTGGCGAGAGAGGATTTGTGCTGAGGATCAAGCACCATGATCAGGACTGCCGCCGTTAGCAGTAACAGGACGGCCCAATGGACAGGATCCGCTGCTGGCGTCTGCAATGCAGGTTTTATCGCCGTGGAGGTGTCTTCACAGCTCTGAAGGCAACCATTGGCGTGGAGCGCATGACCATCCACCACATACTGCTCGACATTGTGTGGTGCGGCCAAATTGTGAATCGGCTGTACCAGACACCCCTGGATTGCCGTCACGGCCACGGCTAACACCCATACCATGAGGGTAAGGTGCAATAGACTTCGGCGGTGACGGTGGAACCAGTACATGAAGTACAACCTCGACTTTTTACGTCGTGTTAATTTTCAGTCTAGCCAGCAAAGCAATGCAGAGTTTGATCAAAATCAAACAAATTGATGACTTGAGAAGCGCAAGGCTCGCCTTGAATCGTCCCTGGTTATGGGCTGAGTTCGGCATGGGCATCGAGTCGTCTGACTCGTCAGCCGATTGGATCGAGTTGAGTTTTTGCGACAGGCAGCAATCGGCGAGAAACAGACCTCCATCACCCCACTGTCTCTTGGGAGTCTTCAAAATGATGCTGTAACAGTGGCACGCCTCGCTTACAGCCAACATAGACAAGTACTCCCCCCTAAAATCTCACTTGAAACGCGCAATAGATAGCCAGCTATTTGTTGATGAAAGTCTGAAGTATTCATTTGAAGTTTCAGATTCTTTCGCCGCCCGGCCTGTGCCTAACATCGGCTCCACAGCGAACCCGCCTCGGTATCGTTCAGTGGGTCAGATGACGCAGAGATCCGGATCCAAAGTCCTCTGCCGCACCCGACCATTGATCGCTTAGTGGCTTGGCGCCGTCGACGTGCTTTTGCAGTAGACCCTGGGTTTTTTGAGGATCACCGATGAAGCTGGAAATCTTTCGCACGCTGTGGGGTTACACCGCCAGCAAGGCTCAAGCGCTCGAGGAGTTGCTGCAAGCGGGCTTCGATGGCATGGAAGCACGCCTGCCACTGGACGCCCGTGAACGGGCTGAATTTGGCGCGTTTCTCCAGGCCAATCGCCTGGGCTATATCAGCACCGTCTTCACCGCGTACGACGTGCTGCCCGACCAGTCGGCAACGCCTGCCGTTCACCTCAATGACTTCGATCAGAAACTCGCCTGGGCCGCCGAGCTCGGCCCACGCTTCGTCAACGTGCTGGCGGGCAATGATCGTTGGTCCTTGCCACAGCAAGTGGAGTTCTTCGGTCAGGCACTGGAACTGGCGCGCAAGCATGGTCAGGTCTGCAGTTTCGAAACTCACCGCTCGCGTTCGCTGTTCAATCCCTGGGTGACCCTGGAATTGATCCGGCAACTGCCCGATCTGCTGTTCACCAGTGACATCAGCCATTGGGTCGTGACTTGCGAACGTCTGTTGAATGACCCGGCCGATGACCTGAGCGCTTTCATTGAGCGGGTTCACCATATTCAGGCACGTGTCGGTTACGACCAGGGCCCGCAGGTTCCGCACCCGGCAGCTCCCGAATATGCAAAAGAACTGGCTTTCCATCAGCAGCACTGGGAAAGCATCTGGCGATCGCAGCAAGCCCGCGGTTACCAGGTCAGCACCCTGACCCCGGAATTCGGCGCCGACGGCTACCTGCATCATTTGCCCTTCACCAATGTCCCCGTAGCCGACCTGTGGTCGTTGAACGTGTGGATGGGCCAGACCGAGCGCAAACACTTCGAGCGTTTTCACCACTCAAGCCATCCTTAGGGAGCCTTTGCGTCATGCCTGACAATAAAGACAACAGCGCCAGCAATGACCCACAGAAAGCCAATTTCAATAGCATCCCGGTGGTGAACATCGCCGGGCTGTTCAGCTTTGAACTGGAACACCGCCTGGCCGTGGCCGAACAATTGGGGCGCGCCGCCAGCGAAGTCGGGTTCCTCTATATCACCGACCACGGTATCGACCCGCAACTGATCGCCAACCTGCGCCAGGCGGCCAAGGACTATTTCGACCAGCCCCTGGACACCAAGATGCAGCATTACATCGGCACCTCGCAAACCCATAAGGGCTTTGTACCCGAAGGCGAAGAGGTCTATTCCAAAGGCAAGCCAGACCACAAGGAAGCCTTCGACGTCGGCTTCGAAGTCCCGGCCGATGACCCGCTGGTGCTGGCCAACACCCCGTTGCTGGGGCCCAACGACTGGCCGCAGTTGCCGGGTTTCAAGGCGGCGGTGCAGGCCTACTATGAAGCGATCTTCGCCTTGGGCCGGCGCCTGTTCAACGGCTTTGCCCTGACCCTGGGCCTGGAAGAAAACTACTTCGACAGCCTGGTCACCCGACCGCCGTCCAAGCTGCGCCTGATCCACTACCCCTTCGACGGTGCAGCCCATGACGCACCAGGACTTGGCGCCCATACTGATTACGAGTGCTTCACCATTCTCCTGGCCGACAAACCCGGCCTGGAGGTGATGAACAACCTTGGACAATGGATCGATGCCCCACCGATTGCCGATGCCTTTGTGGTCAACATCGGCGACATGCTGGAAGTGATGACGGCAGGCGCATTCGTTGCCACTGCGCACCGGGTACGCAGCGTGAAGGAGGAGCGCTACTCCTTCCCGCTGTTTTATGCCTGCGACTATCACACCCAGATCAAACCACTGCCCGGGTTCGCCCAGGCAGGCAACGACTATGAAGAAATCACGATCGGCGAACACATGTATGGCCAGGCGCTGCAGACCTATCAGTATCTGCGCCAAAGGGTGGCCAACGGGGAAGTTCAACTACCAGGCAAGGCACGCAAGCCCGCCAGTTTCGGACATTTGAAAAATCAGGCTCAACCGTCCTGATTGAAGTTTTCAGCTACATCCCTTACCTACGCCGGAGTCAGTGAAAGATGAAAAACAACAAAAAAACCCTGTTGAGCTTGGCTGTATTGGCAGCCGGTATGCTCGGTGCCTCCGTAAGCATGGCGGCGGCAGACACATTCAAGGTCGGTATGGAAATCACCTACCCGCCTTTCGAGTCCTATGACAAGGACAAGAACGTGGTGGGTTCGGACCCTGAGCTGGCAGCGGCATTGGCCAAGCACATGAACGCCAAGGTGGAGTTCGTCGACACCAAGTTCCCGAGCCTTATCCTGGGCTTGAACTCCGGCAAGTACGACGCGGTCATTTCCGGCATGTACATCACGCCAGAGCGCCAGACGCAGGCCCAGACCATCGCCTATGCCAATACCGGCGCCTCCGTCATGGTGCCCAAGGGCAGCGAGATCAATGCGAAAAAACCTGAAGACCTGTGCGGCTTGAAACTGGGCCTGGAACAAGGCACTACCTGGGTCAAGCAATTCAGGAAACTGTCCGATGAATACTGCGTGCCAAACAACAAAGGCGCCATCACCGTCAGCGAATACCCCTCGGCGCCCGAAGTGACCCAGGCCCTGTTGTCCAAGAACATTCAGGCCCAGGTTGAAATCGCCGGTGCGGCAAAAATGATCGCGGAAAAGACCAATGGCCGCGTGGTGATTACCACCGAGCACCCGATTTATCAGCAAACCCTGGGCATCTTCGTCAAGAAAGGTAACGACGAAGCTTTCAAGGCCATGCAAAAGGCCTTCGAGGAGACCAAAAAGAGCGGTGAATACGCCGCCATTCTTAAAAAATATGGCTTGGAAGAACCGACTGCCAACTAAGTATCTGTCCTTTTAGATTGGTCATCTGCCGCCCCGGCACCGGGGCGGCAGATCGAGGTGCCCCATGCAATTCGATTGGTCGTATTTTCTCTCCCTGTTCTCCCTGCCGGACTTCTGGAATGCCTGCATTACGGTAATCCAACTCAGTGCCTTGGCATGGTTCATCGGCATGCTGCTGGGTTTTGTCCTGGCCACGGCCAAGCTGTCCCAATCGCCGTTGCTGCGCATTCCCGCAGCGGTCTACATCTGGTTCTTTCGCAGCATCCCGTTGCTGGTGCTAGTGGTGTTCGTCTACAACTTGCCGCAATTGTTACCCGGCAGCGGACCGATTCTGTCCAACCCCTTCTACTCCGGCTTGCTGGCCCTGGTGGTCACGGAAGCGGCGTACATGGCGGAAATCCATCGTGGCGGTCTGATTTCCGTGGCCAGGGGCCAGAAAGAAGCCGGGCGCGCACTGGGTGTCGGCCTGCTCGGCATGCAACGCTTGATCGTGATTCCACAGGCATTCCGTATTTCGCTGCCCACCTTGATCAATGAATACATCACGGTGGTCAAGCTGACATCGCTGGTCTCGGTCATTTCCCTGACCGAAATCCTCACCGTCGGGCAACGCCTCTATGCCACTAACTTCCTGGTCATGGAAACCCTGGCGGCGGTCGGCGTCTACTACGTGTTGATTGTCACTGTGTTCGGCTTCTTCCTGCAGCGTCTGGAGCGCTACCTGGACCTGAATTTCCGCAAACCGCACACACTCGACGCGGCCGCCATCGCCAGGTTCAAGGCCTGCGCCGAAGCATTGCCCGACAATGCGCGCAAAGCCGCCGGCAACAACACGACGCCTATCCTGCAACTCAAGAACATCCAGAAGAGCTATGGCACGCACAAAGTGCTGCTGGGTATCGACCTCAATGTTCAATACGGCGAGGTGGTCTCGATCATCGGGCCATCCGGCTCAGGCAAAACGTCGCTGATCCGTACGGTCAACGGTCTGGAGAGCATCGATACGGGCGACATTCTGTTGTTTGGCGAAAAATTCATCGAGGCCTCGGACAAACCCAACAGCTCTCGCCTGCGCAAAGGCGTGCGACAGATCGGCATGGTGTTCCAGAACTTCAACCTGTTCCCGCACCGTACCATTCTCGACAACGTCACGCTGGCCCCGCGTTACCACGGCCAGCCGGGCGAGCTGAGTGAACATCGTGCTTATGCGCTACTGGACAAGGTCGGCCTGCTGGCCCATGCCCACAAATACCCGCATCAACTCTCCGGTGGGCAGCAACAGCGCGTGGCGATCGCTCGGGCCCTGGCCATGGAGCCGCAGATCATGCTGTTCGACGAGCCGACCTCGGCCCTCGATCCGGAACTGGTCAATGACGTGCTCAACGTGATCCGCGATCTGGCCAAAGAAGGCATGACCATGCTGATCGTGACCCACGAAATGGACTTTGCCATGTCGATTTCCGATCGGGTGATTTTCATGGAGAACGGCAATATTCAACTCGATGCTGCACCTGAAACCATACGACGCGATGCCGAAGGAGAAAGAGTGCGGCGCTTTATGGGCATCGGTGTTCGAGCGCCAAACACGCCTGTAACTGCGGATCATGCGTGAACAGGAACCCCCTTTCTTTGAGCTTTGTTCTTTCAGGTAAACACGCATGAATCTTGGCATCGCAGGACGCTGGGCGCTGGTGTGCGCCGCCAGCAAAGGTCTGGGTAAAGCTTGCGCACAGACACTCGTCCACGAAGGTGTGAACGTGGTGATCACGGCACGGGGCGAACAGACGCTGAATGAAACAGCCCGTCAGCTCAGAGCGATCAATCCTGAGGTGACCGTCATCGCCGTCGCCGGAGACATTTCGACGCCTGAAGGTCGGGCGGCAGCGCTCAACGCCCATGAGCATTTCGATATCTTGATCAACAACGCCGGTGGCCCTCCTCCCGGGGATTTTCGCGAATGGAACCGCGATGCCTGGCTCAAGGCGCTGGATGCCAACATGCTCACCCCGATCGAGTTGATCAAGGCAACCGTCGACGCAATGGCAACTCGCGGATTTGGCCGAATCATCAACATCACGTCGAGTGCCGTGAAGTCCCCTATCGAAAGCCTGGGCCTGTCCAATGGCGCGCGCAGTGGTTTAACAGGGTTTATCGCAGGGCTGGCCCGGCAAGACAACATTGCCAGTCGCAATGTAACGATCAACAACCTGCAACCGGGTTCCTTCGACACCGATCGACTGCGTGACAACCTGGTCGCCGCGGCTCATGAGATGGGGCTGGACAGTGAGGCATTCCTTGACGAATGCCGTAGCGAAATTCCTGCCAGACGCTTCGGCTCACCCGAGGAATTCGGAGCGCTTTGCGCCTTCGTTTGCAGCAGTCATGCGAGCTACCTGACCGGGCAGAACCTGCTGATTGATGGAGGGGCCATTCGCTCCAGCCAATAATGAAGGCGCACGAAATTTCACTCAGGGGAACATTGCCGTAGCTGGGCCTCGCGCCAGTCCCTGGGGGCATGACCGTAGCACTCTCGGAAAACCCGGCTGAAATGTGAGAGATCGTTGAAGCCCCAACGAAAAGCGATTTCGGATATCCGCAACGTGGCGTTGGCCGGGTTCAACAGATCGGCACTGCAACGTTCCAGGCGACGACGCAAGATGTACCGCATCAGCGAAGAACCCTCATGCTCAAACAGCTTGTTGATGTAACGCGCCGAGAGCCCTGTCCGCTGGGAGACGTGTTGTGCGTTGAGGGTTGGATCGCGGAGGTTGTCGTTCACAAAGACTTTCACCCGCATCAAGGTCAGCGCCTGGCTGCGAGAATGCTCGAGGTCGAGGGTTTGCTGATTGCCGAGCGTCAGCGCAATCAGATTGGTGGCCGACTCGGACAACCTGAGCATTTCGGCCGCAGAAAACTGACTGATTTGTGACGTCACGCTTTCCAGAAACATACGCATGACGCGTCCGACCGGATTGTCCATGGAGATTCGCGTCGCCATACGGCTTTCCATACCCACGACCAGTTGATTCAAGCAAGGCCTTGGCAGGCTGACGATGATCTGTCGCCAATCATTGGCAAAGTTCAGTTGGTGCGGCCGTGTCGCATCATAAATGGCGAAATCCCCCGGCCCGATAACAGCTCGGTTGCCGTCCTGTTCCAACTGCTCGGTGCCCTCGAGCATCAACACCGCAAAGTATTTGTCTTCGTCCCGGGATCTGGGTTGCAGGTGACGACGATTGACTGCCTGAGCCGCTGCACTGACGTCACTGATTCGCAGCAATTCGCACTTCTGCGATCTGACTTTTCCGAAGAACTCCGGGTTTGGCACAGCGCCGATTTCAACATCGGCAAACATCCGCAGAATCATTTCTCGCCAATAATCCACCCGCTCGGAAGTGGAACCGCCTTCAGTGGCAACGTCGATGTTTTCGCAGGACCAATTGGTCACCGGCATTCGCCTGCTGCCACCGAGGTCTGCGGTAGCGGCCCTCCATTCGCGCAAACCTCCATCTAATCGATTGCCCATGTGCGAAGCCCCCTTCCTGCGGAAGTGATTTTTATAATGACCTAGCAAGCCCCATACCAGGCACATCCGTGAGCCTAACGAAGCAACCTCTGCATGCGACGCCTGCCAAACATCGCATGGCAGTTCCAGAAGAAACACCCGCAGGCACAGCAACGTCGCCCGCCCGGTTTTCTCCAACCGTAGACCCCTTCTTACATCACTCCCCGATAGCTTTGCCACCGCCAGCGACCAAAGGGCCGCCTGAGAAAACTTTTTGTTCCGTGACAGCCAAGAACCCAATTGAGGACCGCCGCATCCTTGAGCCAGCGCCGAACGGCAGTGGGCTCCAGACACGGTCATCAGTCGTCGCGACCTCACCGGCTTCGGCCGGCGAAAAACACGAAGGGCAGGTTCCGTAAATGTCCCCCCTACGAAGGGGCAATTCACAATAGGCGACAGACAATGAGCAAAGTTAAAGCGTGGCTAGTGCAACAGAGAAAGTCCGTTTTGCTTGGACTGATCCTGATAGGTACGTCGTTTGCCACCATGGCGGTAGAAGTGGCACCGGGTGACTACGAGCAATACCCGATAGGGGCAACTATCGGAGCCGTCTATTATCAGCATGCGACCACTGACTCGTTGCGATCCAATGGCCGCCAGGCCAGTGCGGATTTCAACCTGACATCCGACATCGGCATTCTGCGGTTGCTGCACGTCTATCAACTGAGCGATTCAGTCACCATCGACCCGCAATTCCTGCTGCCGTTCGGCCAGGTTTCCGGCCATGGCAGCGCCTCGGTGCTCGGTGACGCCAGCGGCACTGGCGACCTCATCCTGACGGCACCGATCAAGGTGCTTCTCAACAGTGCGCGAGACACCCTCAGCGCCAACGCCTACCTCTACGTGCCGAGCGGGACCTACGACAAAAACGATCCGATCAACCTGGGGGAAAACCGCTGGAAGGTCGACTTTCAGGCTGCCTACATCAAGCACTTTCTCGACAAGTGGGCGGTAGACCTGGTGGGCGACGCCATCTGGTACGGCGACAACGATGCATTTGGTCCCGGCTCGGCGGTGCTCAAGCAGAAAACCTCCTACAGCGCGCAGATCATGACGCGCTACATGCCGGACCCTGCCACGTCTTTCGCCGTGGGCCTGGGCCATATCCGGGGTGGGGAAACAGAGGTCGATCAGCTCGACCGCGATGACGCCATGCGCACCACCAACATTCGCCTGACCGCCACCCGGTTCGTCACCGCCAAGGATCAGTTCCAGCTCCAGCTGGGCCGTGATCTTTCAGTCGAAAACGGTCCCAAAGAGGACTTTCGCATGAACCTGCGCTATGCGCGGGTGTTTTGATCCCTGCCCTCCTCCAAACACGCCCCCACTTGCACCTGTTGCGTGTAGTCGGGATGCCAATGGTCTGTATAAAAAAGAGAGAAACGTATGGAATCCGCGATTGATAAACACCTGATGTGCCCTCGCTCTCGTGACCGCAGAATTGAAAATGACTACACCCCGCCTTACCCGGGTTGGGTCGGTCGCGCAGATGCCTCGGTCGAGCAAGTGGTCATGGCCTATTTCGGCGTTCAGTCCAAGGGCGAGATTTACCTGGGTGCCGCCTGCGCGGCACTGCGCAAAATCGTGCAGCGTTTCGAACTGGCCGACGGACCGGGCCATCACGATATCACTCACTACGTCGATGCCGCCGGCTACGACAACATGATCGCCATCGCCTATTGGGATAGCCCTCAATCCTTCCTGCGCTGGCAATCCAGTGACCCCGTGGCCCAGTGGTGGAACGCCGACGATCTGGGCAACGACGGCCTGGGCTACTTCCGGGAAATCCTGACCCCGGGTGTCGAACGCTTTGAAACCTTCTACGCCATGCCCAATGACCTGGAAGGGATCGGGGTGGTGATGGGGTCACGCAGTGACGACATCCAGGAACACGGCTACTGGGGCTCGATGCGCGACCGAATCCCGTTGTCCCAGACCGACCCCATGTCCCCTGCCGGGCAGCTTGAGGTGACACCGGACTCACGCCGAATAGTGATCAAGGGCCATGAGAATCTGGTGGTCATCCGTTCGGGCCAGGACTGGAGCGAAACCGAAGGCACGGAGCGTGACCTGTACCTGAACCAGATGGAACCGGCGCTGCGAGCCGGCATGGAGTTCCTGCGCGACGACGGTTTGCCGGTGGGTTGTTACAGCAACCGTTACATGCAGCATCTGAACACCAACGGACAAAGGCTGGAGAAGACTTTTTCAGTCAGTCACTGGCGCTCCCTCGCGCACCTGGAGCGCTGGTCCGAATCCCATCCGACTCACATCGAGATTTTTGGCACTTTCATGAAGATCGTTCAGAAACTGGGGGGCGAGCTCAAGTGGAAGGGCTATCACGAAGTCAGCGTGCTACGTGCCGAGGATCAACTGTACGAGTACATCAATTGCCATGCTGCGACCGGCTTGATGCATCGCAGCTGACATTCCGTATCGTCTGGAGGATAGCGATCATGAACGACCATTCCAATACTGCGCGGGCGACGGCGTCCAACCGCGCCGTTGCGCTGAAAAACGCCCTGAAGGAACGCGAGTTGGTTCCAGAGGGGTACATCGAGAAATTTACCGAGATCATGGAAAACGATTTCGACCCGGCCAATGGCGCACGCGTCGTCGCCAGGGCCTGGGTCGATCCGCAATACCGGCAGCTGCTACTGAGCGATGGCACCGCCGCCTGCGCGCAGTTCGGTTACACCGGCGTACAAGGCGAATACATCATTGCATTGGAAAATACGCCGACCCTGCAAAACGTCATCGTCTGCACGTTGTGCTCCTGCACTGCCTGGCCGGTCCTCGGCCTGCCACCTGACTGGTACAAAAGCTTCGAGTACCGCGCTCGCGTCGTGAGGGAATCCCGCACGGTACTGCGCGAGATGGGCCTTGACCTGCCGGACGAAGTCGAAATACGCGTGTGGGATACCAGTGCGGAAACCCGCTACATGGTTCTGCCCATGCGCCCCTCCGGCACCGAGGACTGGACCGAAGCACAACTCGCCACACTCGTCACCAAGGATGTGCTGATCGGCATCGCGCGCCCGCAATCTCCCACCCTTTCGCCGCGAGGGAATCAATGATGGATGGCATACATGATTTGGGAGGTGTTCAGGGGTTTGGACGCGTGCAGCACAGCGCCAATTCACAATCTTACAAACCGGTGTTCCATGAAGACTGGGAACACCTTGGCTACAGCCTCCTGTTCCTCGGTGCGGGGGAGCTGGGACTGTTCAATGTGGATGAGCTGCGGCACGCGATCGAGCGGATGGAACCCAGGCAATACCTTACGTCCAGCTACTACGATCGAATCATCGTGGGGGTCGCGTCACTGTTCGTGGAAAAAGGTGCAATCACCCGCCAGCGTCTTGAGGAACTTGCCGCGGGAGCGTATCCGTTGGCACTGCCTCTGGGGACCGGGCGCGCCGCCCGTCCACCAGCAACGCCGTTCCAGATCGGCGAACGGGTACGTGTGTGCGACGAACACGTCGACGGTCATGTCCGTATGCCCGGTTATGTAAGGGGCAAGTACGGGACTGTCGTGCATCGCACGACTCATGAATGGCCGTTTCCCGACACGGTCGGTCATGGCCTGCCGAGCGGCAGCGAGCCGACGTATCACGTTCTCTTCACCACCCAGGAACTCTGGGGCGATGCCGCAGACGCAGGCACGGTGGTTGTGGACCTGTTCGGCAGTTACCTGCTCAAGGCCTGAGGCCTCCCCCTTTCAGAGGATTGCTGCACGCAATGAATGGGGGAAGCCCCATTCATTTGCTTCCAGCAGCTCGCCTCCCTTTTTTCCAGCGAGGATACAAAATGTCCGTTATTCGACCCGACACCGACGAACTCGAGGCAGTCGCCAACAGCCTGGGCATCCACCTGACGGCCAGACAACTCGAAGATTATCAGTCCGTGCTGCAAGCCAATTTTGACGCCTATGACGTGCTTGATCAGCAGGCCGACTTCCTCCCGCAAGTCTCTTACCCACGATCGGTCGGTCACGTCCCGAGCGCCGCGCAGAACCTTCTCGGCGCGTGGCAATGCCAGGCGCATATCCAGGGCAATAGCGAGGGCCCACTGTCCGGAAGAACGGTGGTCATCAAAGACAACATCGCCGTCGCCGGCCTGCCAATGCTCAACGGGTCGTTTACCCTGGATGGCTATCGGCCCGAAGTCGATGCAACTGTTGTGACACGCTTGCTGGATGCCGGTGCAAGCGTCGCGGGCAAGGCTGTCTGTGAGGCCCTCTGTTTTTCCGGAGGGTCGCACACTTCAGCCAGCGGTCCGGTGCACAATCCACTGCGCCCGGGCTACTCCGCCGGCGGCTCCTCCTCAGGCTGCGCTGCGTTGGTCGCCGCAGGTGAGGTCGACCTGGCAGTGGGAAGCGATCAGGGCGGATCAGTACGCATCCCAGCCTCTTTCTGCGGCGTGTACGGGATGAAGCCGACCCACGGCCTGGTGCCTTACACGGGCGCCATGCCGATCGAAAGTACCCTCGATCATCTGGGGCCTATTACCCGCTCGGTGCAAGACAATGCGCTGATGCTCGAAGTCTTGGCCGGCGTCGACGGGCTGGATCCGCGTCAATTGGCCGGGACCACGACTGCGCGCTACACCGAGGGCCTGTCCCGGGGCATTGCAGGGCTCAAGATAGCCGTGCTCAGGGAAGGATTCGGCCATGCCAACTCCGAGACCGACGTCGACCAGGCGGTACGTCAGGCAGGCGAGGTGTTCCGCGCTCAGGGGGCGGTGGTCGAAGAAGTGTCCATCCCCATGCACCTGCTGGGTCCAGCCATCTGGCTGGCGATCGCTGCCGAAGGCGCCACACAGCAACTGATGCACGGCAACAGCCATGGCTTCAACTGGCGGGGGCTCTACCTGACTGACATGATGGAGCACCATGCCAGCTGGCGAAATCGAGCGGATGATTTACCCGATACGGTCAAGACCACGATGATCCTTGGCGAGTATTTAACCCGCAAATACCATGGAAGCTATTACGGCAAAGCCCAGAACCTGGGGCGCAAGTTGCGCCTGGCCTATGACGAGATATTGACCCGCCACGATCTGCTGCTCATGCCTACACTCCCTCTCAAAGCCACCCCGCTACCGCCAGCCGATGCATCGTTGGCGGATTACCTGGGACGCAGTTTCGAAATGCTGGCAAACACCTGCGGTTTCGATGTCACCGGGCACCCGGCCATGTCACTCCCCTGTGCCATGAGCGATGGCTTACCCATCGGCTTGCAACTGGTGGGCAAACATTTCGCCGAAGCCGACCTTTATCGTGCGGCCTATGCCTTCGAGCAGAACTCTGACTGGAAGGTTTGCTAAACCGATGACACCCCCGACGTGAGGCACCTCACGCCGGGCTTGCCCAGACGATGCAGTGATGTGCGGAACGGAATTGCCCGCGCAGGTGTCGTTAGTAGTAGACACCGGTGTGTCGAAATCCCGTTCAGATGAAGAGGTAGTTTTCATGAACAACATCATTTACATCGTTGGGGCAGTGGTCATCGTCCTGGTTATCCTGTCGTTTGTCGGCCTCGTATAGCCTGCAAGCGCAAACCCGATCCGGGGCGACGGTAGCGGTTCAGTACGAGCCAAGCCTCGGTATTCGGAGGCCTGTCAGACATGTATCCGACGACTTCTGACGGTCGTTACTTTTTGGCCTGTTGGTACAGTGATCGCACACCAGAACATGGACGTCTGCCACGGCTATCGCCGTTTACCTGCGCATTTATCCCTTCGAGTTTTATGGTTGTGCGGCTACTCACGCAAAATCGAATCCGCCCGCACTGCCAGGGTGCCAACCATAAAAAACGCGCAAAAAAAAAACGCCACTCATTGAGTGGCGCTTTTTCGTATTTGGAGCGGGAAACGAGACTGGAATCCGCGCTCTTTCTCCTTGAAAGTATTGATGTTTTTTCGTGATCAATGCTTTCGATGTACGGGATGATGTACGCATTGTGTGAGCTTGCAAGGTGGTCAATTTTTACAAACAGCTTCTACACCTGATTCACGAGTCACGTAGCTCGCAGTTGAGCGGCTACGGCTTTGGTGGCGCCTAACTCACCGCCCGATTGGATCGGTTGGTCTTCTTTCGACAGGCAGCAATCGGCCCAGAGTATGTAAAAAACGCTCTTCTTCATCTATTTCGTTTGGGGCGATAGAGACCTGAACGCCATCGATGACGCTCGAAAACCCGCACCGTTTCTGGCCGTTGGAAAACTGGGTCGATGCCGCAAGTGCCGTGGTGATCAATACAACCTACAAGCATCGGTGGCGAATGCACGGCGATCAATTCGATCATCCAGGAATTCACCCCGACACGCTATCGCAGCTGGGTCGACCTGATCATCAACGGCACATCCTGATATCTTTCAACCCGCTTTTGATGATTATCTTGCGGCAGCCCGTTTCGCTTGAATTGAGGGGGCGATGTGTGAAGCACTGATACGGTCCACCAGGTATCGCGCATCTTTTGCCACACCGGAAAAACGCCCCGACCCCCATGTGTACAACCATGGTAATCCGAGGAAATACAGACCTGGCTGCGCCGTGACTCCACGTTGGTGGCCCGGGTGGCCACGGCCATTGAAGACGGGAGCCTCTACCCAGGTAAAATCCGGGCTGAAGCCGATGCACCAGATTATGCTGGTGATGCCCGCCGCCTCAAGGTCCAGTTCGCCGCGCTCTTGTTCGGGTAACCAGTTCGGCTGATAGCGTTCGCCGGTGGGCGCATCGATCGAGTTCTCCTCGATGTACTTGTCGATTGAGCCGTTGATGCGGTTGTACACCGCATCAGCGTTGTCCAGGCTCTCTCCCAGGTTCTCGGCAAATTGCATGCGCGTGCCCTGCAACCCTTCGAGACGACCGAACAATTCCATGCCTTCCAGGGCGAATTTACGCAGGTCGATATCGCGCCCGCCATCGCGTCCCGTGACGTAATGGTTGGTGTTGTCGCGCACACCTTCACGCAGCGGATGGGTGTCGACGCCGATCTCGTAGTAGCCCATTTCCGCCAGCCAGTCGACCACGTCCTTGCCCCGATAGAAGCGCGCACAACGCGGTGCATCGCCGACCGCAAGATAGACTTTGCGCCCGGCCAGATGCAGGTCCTCCGCAATCTGTGCCCCCGATTGCCCGGAGCCAACCACCAGTACGTTGCCAAGAGGCAATGCATCGGGGTTACGGTATTGCTCCGAATGCAGTTGATGAATACTCGCTGGCAAACGTTCCGCCAGGCGCGGAATGATCGGCGTGTGATATCCGCCCGAAGCGACAATCACCTGGTCAGCGGTGAATTCGCCTTGGGACGTATGCACCTCGAAACCTCCAAGTGCGCGAGGGACCACGCGCTGCACGGTAACGCCCTCGCGAACCGGCGCGTTCACCGATCTGACGAAGCCGGCCAGGTATTCGTTAATCTCGTCCTTTTTCATGAAGCCGTGAGGATCGGTCCCCTTGAAATCATCGACGTAGGTATAACCCGGCAAGGCGCATTGCCAGTTAGGCGTGACGAGACTGAAGGCGTCCCACCGCTGATTGCGCCAGGTATGGGTCAAGCTGTGCTTTTCCAGCACCAGATGGTCAATCCTTTCCTGTTGCAGGTAATAACTGGCAGACAACCCGGCTTGGCCGCCGCCAACGACGATCACACCGTAGTGCGGGATTTTGATTGAAGTAAGATGGCTGGTCATAACGTTGCTCCTGTCATTGGTGACGATAAGAATCCAGGGGGGAATCAATGAATCAGAATGAGCTCCAGCCCGCACCGATCACTTGTCCTGCGCCTTCGGTACGCATGCTCAGAATGTCCACCTGGCCATCGGCGAGGGCTGGATCGACCAGGTAACTGGCCTGGCCCTTGAGGGAACTCAAGGTGTCCATGGCCGAACTGCAATAGAACCCTTTGACCTGCTTGACCCGCTCCGAGGCGTTGTTCAAGGCGTTTTCGATGCGCTGTAGAAAATCCGGCAACGAGTAGCTGGCGCCTTCTTCCAGGTATTGGAAAATCACGGTCGAGGGTGAATAACCGTTAGTTTCGCGGCCATTGGGCCAGCGGATTTTGAAATTGACGGCGGGCATGTCAGCGCTCCTGTTGCTTGAGATTCAAAGGGGTCAGGTCCAGATGGGAATAACTGAAGCCGGTAAATGCCTGTTCACGCAGGTTCCAGAATTCGCCGTGCCGATCGTCGAGCCGGACAGTCAATGCGCCACTGGCATTGACCTGGCCGATGCGTTCACAGCGCACGCCTTCGACGGCAAACTCGGCTTGCACCTGCGGCCAGTCACGTTCATCGAGGGTCATCAAGAAGCCGTAGCTGGGGAACACCTGCAGCCAACGCGAGAGGTCGGCATCCGGCGGACATGGCAGTGCCATCAAGTCGATCGTCGCTCCGCAACCGGTGGTTTCCAGCAGCATCAACAGACTGCCGAGCACCCCGGCATTGCTGATGTCTTTGGCCGCATTCAGCAGTTTGGCGTCCGCCAGGCGCGGCAGCACATCAAGCTTGCTGCGCAGGCGTTCGGCCGGCACGCCTTCGAAAGCTTTCCAGTAGGCGCTGTCGGCGTGCCAGGCGCCGTCAAGGTCCACCGCCATGGCGATGACTTGACCGGGCGCGACGTGCAAGGTCGACAACAAGGTTTTCGCGACTCCGGTAATCGCCACGGCCAACGCGGTCGGATTACCGGCGGTGAGGCTGGTGTGCCCGCCGGCCAGCAGCACACCGTAGGCCTCGCAGGCGCCGCGAATGCCCGCAAGCATTTGCTGTGAGGCGTCGTTGTCGTGATGCCAAAACGCATTGACCACCGCGGTCGCGCGACCGCCCATGGCGGTGATGTCGCTGACATTGGCCATGACTGCCGACCACCCGGCAAACCACGGTGCCGACTCGACGAACACCGGCAACATGCCTTCGATGGCCAGCAATTGAAAGTGATCGCCACAGGCAATCGCCGCCGTGTCATCGCCGGGCAAGGCGTAAAGCTGTTCGCGAGTCAGTGATTGTTGGCTGCTGCCGATCACGGCGGCGGGTTGCTGGATCGCCTGTTTCGAGCGCATCGCCGGGGTATTGCGCAAGTTGTCGAGCAGCGCGGGTAAATCGATGATGTCAGCCATGGCGAACCACCTTCAGTGCACGCAACGACACCTGACGCGGCATCAACGGGTAGCTCGGTAAGTCTGCCTGCATCAGGCAATGCGGCTGGCCGAGTAATTCCAGCTGTTCAAGGGTGTGCCAGCCAAGGCCATGAAAGTAGTTTTCGTTTTGCGTCTGCACCGTGGCGCGAAACACCTCGCAGCCCAGTTCCTTGGCTCGGGACACGGCTTCGTTGACCAACGCCTTACCAATCATGCTGTGACGCCGATATGCCGGCGCAACGCACAAGCGCCCGCCGAACCACAGGCCTGGCTCGGGCTGATAGATACGCACCGCGCCGACAACCTGATCGGAGATCCCGCAATTGCCGGCCAGGGCAACGATGGCAATTGCCTGAAAATCATGGCGGTCCTTTTCCTGCACCAGCAGTTGTTGCTCATCGGAAAACACCGAGCGCCGCAGGGCGAAATAGGCCTGTTTCTCCCACTGTTCGCTGGCGGGTTTGACCAACAACTCACCGGCACGGAACGGTTCAAACGTGCTGTCGACCAAAGCAAAGGCGAGATTCGGCATGGGAGTTCTCCGGCTTATTCGTAGCTTTTGAGGGCCGAGCACGCGCCACATTTGGCGCAACCGGCGTTGATCTGATCGGAGTGAAGACCGTGGCGACGCAGGCTCGCACCGATCTGCGGATACAAACGGGCCATCATCGCGCTGTCGGGTTTCGGGTGATGGGCCAACGGCGTGCCGTCGATGGGCACGAACGGCACCACGAACGGGTAAACCCCCAGCGCGCATAAACGCTCGCTCATTTCACTGATCGCGGCTTCGCTGTCGCCCAGCCCGGCGAGAATGTAAGTGCTGACTTGGCCGCGACCGAACACTTCGACTGCGGCGCTAAAAGCGTCGAAATACCGGCTCAGCGGCACTTCGGCCTTGCCCGGCATGATCCGTTGGCGCACTTCATCGGTGACCGCTTCCAGGTGCATGCCCAGCGACACCACGCCGCTATTGGCCAGACGTTGGAACCAGCGATCATCGTCCGGCGGCTCGCATTGCGCCTGAATCGGCAGCTCCACCGCTGCAGTCACCGCCGCGGCGGATTCACATAAGATGGCCGCGCCTCGGTCCAGGGTTTGCGGCGTGCCGGTGGTCATCACCATGTGCTTAACGCCATCGAGTTCCACCGCCGCTTTTGCCACTTCAGCCAGTTGCTGCGGACGTTTGCGGGCGATGGTTTTACCCGCTGCCAGCGACTGGCCGATCGCACAGAACTGGCATGAACTGCCGCGATCGTTGAAACGAATGCAGTGCTGCAACACCGTGGTCGCGAGGACATCGCTGCTGTGCAACGTGGCTATTTTCCAATAGGGAATGCCGTCGGCAGTGCTCAAACCATAGAACTTCGGCACACCCGGCATCTGCACCTGTCCGACCTGCAGGCCTTCGCGAAAGATCAGCGCCTGGCTGCCATCGGCGTTGGGTTGCGCTTGATAGGGTGAATCCTGCGAGGCCTGATTGAGGATCGGCACCATCATGGTCCGGCTGCCAAAACTCAGCGCCTTGTGATCCGACGGTCCCGCGCCACCTTGCCGGGAGAGGCCGTTCTGCGCAGCCGGCCAACGCACGCCATGGCATTGCAGTTCAGCGAGCAATTCATTGGTTTGCATGATCGGACTCCTCGTCGGCAACCGATGCAAAGTGGCCGCTGCGCTCATGGACATGCGCCGTGGGCGTGCGGTCGATCAACAGGCTGAGCAACTCCGGACGGCTGTAGTGCCCGACCGAATCCATCATGCGTTTGCGCTTGTCGATCAGTGCCAGATCGAGATCGGCAATCACCACGCCTTCGCCGGAACGCAGCGGTTCTCCGAGCAATTTGCCTTCGGGAGAGACGATGGCGGTGAAGCAGCCACCCGAGATCGGGCCGGGGCCGCAACCGGTGTCCTGCATGATCTGGCCCTGCTGATCGGCATCCAGCCATGCGGTGGCGTTGACCACGAAACAACCGGATTCCAGGGCGTGATGGCGGATGGTGACTTCGATTTGCTCGGCAAAAATATCGCCCACCAAGGAGCCGGGAAACATCGCAGCGTGGATCTGCTCGCCGTCCGCCATCAAGGCGTAACGGGCCAGCGGGTTGTAATGCTCCCAGCAGGCCAGCGAGCCGATGCGCCCCACGGCACTGTCGATCGCGCGCAGTCCCGAACCATCGCCCTGACCCCAGACCATGCGTTCATGGTAGGTCGGGGTGATCTTGCGTCGATGCTGAATCAGGCTGCCATCGGCATCGAAGAGTAATTGCGCGTTGTAGATCGTTCCGCCATCGCGTTCATTGACCCCGATGGACACGACCATTCCCGCTTGTTTACACGCCTCGCCAACTGCGAGTGTCGCGGCGGACGGCACGGTCACCGATTGATCGAGCAATTTGAGGTGTTGTGCACCCATGGCAAAGGCCGGCTGCACAAAGGAAAAATAAGGGTAGTAAGGCACCACCGTTTCCGGAAACACGGCGAACTGCACGCCTTGTCGGCCGAGGGCGATGATTTGTTGGCAGATCTTGTCCACGGTGCCTTCGCGGCTGTAAAGCACCGGGCTGATCTGTACGGCAGCTGCGCGAATGATGGCCATGAGGGGTCCTGGTCTTGAGGTGATTGAAGATGCAAGCCTGTAGGCGCCGGCTTGCGGGCGATAGCGGCAGATCATCAACACGGATCTCACCTGACAAATCGCCATCGCCAGCAAGCCGGCTCCTACACGGTGTAATCAGGCCGTCCAGGTATCGATGATCATCGCGCCTTCACGACGCATCAGCAGGCGCAGGTCCATCACGTCCAGCGGGTTGATCGGGCGGATGCCTTCGATCAGGGCCTTTTCGGTCTGGCCGTACAGCGCTTGCAGGGCGAAGCGGCAGGCGTAGACCTCACCGCCCTCCTCCATGAACTGCATCAGCTGCTTGTTTACCGCCAAATGACCGGGAAACGCCTCAGCCCCCAGGGTCGGGAAACCACGCTGTACACCCAGTTGCACACCTGGCCCGTACAGCAGAATTTTGGTTTCGAAACCTTTCCGCAACAGGCGCTTGGCCTGAAGCATGTTGACCAGGCCAATGGAGCCTTCGAAGGCGATGGTGTGGAAGGTGATCAGGACTTTCTCGCCAGGCTCGGCTTTGACGTCCTCGAAAACTTTCTCTTCGTAATTGACCAGGAAGTCGCCGTCTTTGTAATGGGGGATGTCCACGGTTGGCATAGTGTCGCTCTCCAGTTTCTTCGTGCTTGAACGACAGCCTGTGGTTGGCTGCCGGGTTGCAGGAGATAGAGCGAACGCCGTGCCAGGAAATAAAATTAATTTTCCGGGCAAGGTAAGTGGCTGATTCGCTTAGAGATGCTTATCTGATACGGTTTTTATGGGCCAATCTGATGCTATCGATGAATCACGGATTCCCGTAGAAATACGAATATTCGTAGCGGCCTATCACGAGATTTCGTAGTCATGACTGAAACAGACGCTCTCAGCGGTTGGGCCGACCTGGCCTATTCGTCGCGGCACATGGTGTTCGAGCACTGCGCCGAAGCCATTGCGCTGCTCAACCCGTTCAGCGATCGGTTGGGTGATCTGAACATCGCCGCCTGCGAACTCCTCGGCTATCCGCGCCAGGAGTTGCTGGAGCTGCCGGTGAGCAAGCTGTTCGGCCACCAACTGGCCGACCTGATCGTATTCACCCAGGCCGTGATGGACAAGGGCCGCGGCTGGACCGACGAGTTGAGTTGCAACTGCAAGAGCGGCGAACGCATCGAGCTGGAAATCTCCGCCACCATTCTGCAGATCAAGGGTGAGCAACAACTGATCCTGGTATTGCGTGAGCTAAGCCATGAGAAGTACCAGCGCGACCAAGCCCACACCGAACGCACCATGCGCGGCGGGCTGATTGAGTGGCGGAACATCCTTAATCTTTTCCAGGAAAGCGAACGCGATAACCAGCTGCTGCTCAGTTCAGTGGGCGACGGTATCTACAGCATCAACAGCGAAGGCCTGGCGACCTTCGTCAACCCGGCAGGCGCGCGCATGCTGGGCTGGGAACCGCAGGACATGATCGGCAAGAACATCCATCGCATCCATCACCATACCCACGCCGATGGCAGCCACTACCCGGTCGATGAATGCCCGATCTATAAAGCCGTGCGCGACGGCGTGGTCCATGAGGGACGTCAGGAGGTGTTCTGGCGTCGTGACGGCAGTTCGTTTCCGGTGGAATTCACTAGTACTCCGGTGATTTCCGAGGGACGCATCGTAGGCGCGGTAGTGGTGTTCCGCGACATCACCGAGCGACGCAGCACGGAGAACCAGCTGCAAAATGCCCTGGATGAACTCAAGGTACTGAAGGAGCGCCTCGAGGAACAAAATGCTTACTTGCAGGAAGAAATCCACATCGAGCATAACTTCCGGGAAATCGTCGGCCAGAGCGAGCCGATCAAGAAAATCATCCGGCAGATCGACGTTGTTGCCCCTACCGATGCCAGTGTGTTGATCAACGGTGAGTCGGGAACGGGCAAGGAGCTGATTGCCCGCGCCATCCACCAGGCCAGTCGCCGCAATGCCCATCCGCTAATTCGGGTCAATTGCGCGGCGATCCCTGCGGAGTTGTTCGAGAGCGAGTTTTTCGGGCACATCCGGGGCGCCTTTACCGGGGCGGTGCGTGATCGCGTCGGGCGCTTTGAGCTGGCTGACGGTGGCACGTTGTTTCTCGATGAAATCGGCGAAATCCCCTTGGAGCTGCAAAGCAAATTGCTGCGGGTGTTGCAGGAAGGTCAGTTCGAGCGGGTCGGCGAAGAACGCACGCGCAAGGTCGATGTGCGGATCATTGCCGCGACCAACCGCGACCTGCGCCAGGAAGTCGCGGCTAAACACTTTCGTGAAGACCTGTATTTTCGTCTGAACGTATTCCCGATCCAGTCCCCGCCATTGCGCGATCGATTGATGGACATCGGGGCCCTGGCCGCACACTTCCTAAAGCAGACCGGTAAGCGCCTGAACATGCCCGGGAGGCGATTGCGCAACAGCGACATCGAACGCCTGCAACGCTACTCGTGGCCGGGTAATATTCGCGAATTGCAAAACGTCATTGAGCGAGCGTTGATCACCTCGATTGGCGCGGATCTGAACCTGGATTTGCCCGACGAACCAAAACCGAATCTTCCCCCCTCTCAGCAGCCTTCTCTTGCCACCACGATTATGACTGACGCGCAGATTCGCGAACTCGAGCGCATCAACATGGAAGCCGCGCTGAAGGCCGCAGATGGAAAGCTGTTCGGTAAAGGCGGTGCAGCCGAATTACTTGGGCTCAAACCCACGACACTGGCTTCCAGGTTCAAACGGTTGGAAATCAAGCTGGAGGACTGATCAGACCTGGTTGATCACGCAATCTCGTGATAGCCACTACGAAGATTCGTATTTCTACGTAAATGCGTAGCTTGCGAGGATCAACAATTCCTGCACGAAAGCCCACAACCCACAAAGATAACTTTTAAAATCAAACAGTTAGGACCGAATAAAAAAACCGCGACAACTTGGTATGTCATTCGCTAACAGGGATGGATAAGCCCCGTCATGTCCCGTGACGGCATCGACGCCCTGCCAGGCAAAATGATGGATATCTACCATGCCGACAACCACTGCATTCATCGCCTCCCGCTCAGAAACCTACCTGGCCTCGATGCCCAACTTGGCATACACAGGATTGTCGGAAAACTGGTTGTTGAAAGAGTGCGGTCATCAACATTGGCTCGCATTGGCCCAATTACATAATCGACCTCTGCCTGATTTCGTCGATGAGCAAGGGCGCATCGCTTATGCTGCGTTCACGGCAGTAAAGCTGTGGAATTTGAAGCTGGAAACCATCATCGAAAATCGCTCGTTCCAGATCAACACCCGGATCGGACGCGGTGGACATGCTCGGCACTACAGCGAGCATGAAGTCAGACTTGGCGATCGCATCGCCGGGCACGTGGGGCTACTGTCCACCTTCGTGAGCCGACATGTACCGGGTGACAATCGTAGTGTCAGCAAAGCATGCCTCAGTGGCACACCAGCCCCCGTGTCCGAGCCGCCGACGGTTCTCAATGAGCTGCACGCCGACAACCGAAGAATACGGAGCGGCGACTGGCACAGCCATCACGGGATTGACCGTCATTCAATCGAAGGGGCGCGTGTATTTGATTTCACGCCCTGCCCCGACATCGACTTCAACGGTGCTGACCTTCTTTACTTCGCCAACTTCCAGGCCGTGGTCGAGCGCGCGGAATGGGCCCTGCTGGGATTGCGCCGCCCCGGTCACATTCGCCAGCGCGAGCTGCACTTCTACGGCAATCTCAATATCAGTGACAGCTTGCAAATCAAACTGCACACGGGGCAGCCAGGTTATAGAGATCTGCACTGGTGTGAAGTGTATCGACGCAGCGACCTCTTCAAGCTCGCGGACATCTTTACCCGAAAAATCCATCTTTCGGACTGCAGCCGACCATGAGCCATTCTCCTCTCTGGCGGCCCGAAGGCCTGCGACTCAAGCCGGTGTACCACTGCAGCGACCTCCAAGGTCTTGAGCATCTGCATAGCCTGCCTGGCAAGCCCCCCTTTGTGCGTGGCCCTTACTCGAGCATGTACCCGGAAAAGCCCTGGACAGTGCGTCAGTACACCGGATTTGCAGGTGCCGACGCCAGCAACCAGCGCCTGCGACAACGATTAGCTGAAGGTGCGACAGGTTTATCACTGGCCTTTGATTTGCCGACACATCGTGGCTACGACTCCAGCGACCCATTGTGGCAGGCCGATGTCGGCAAGGCAGGAGTCGCCATCGACAGCGTCGAGGACATGTTGGAATTGCTCGACGGCATTGCCCTGGACCAGGTGTCGGTGTCACTGACCATGAACGGCGCAGTACTGCCCGTGCTGGCTGCGTTCATCGTTGCTGCGCAAGAATCAGGTTTCACTCCAGAGCAGCTCAGCGGCACGATTCAGAACGACATTCTCAAAGAGTTCACGGTACGCAATACGTACATTTTTGCGCCAGAACCCTCAATGCGCGTAACCATGGACGTGATCGGTTATTTGAACGAAAACGTACCGAGGTTCAACCCAATTTCGGTATCCGGTTATCATTTCCAGGAGGCCGGTGCCGATGCGGTACTGGAGCTGGCGCTGACCTTGGTCAACGCCAGGACCTATGCCGAACAGGTGCAAAAAAGCGGCCTGGATTTACACAGATTCTGTGAACGAATCAGTTTCTTTTTCGGTATCGGTAGCGACTTTTTCAGCGAAGTTGCCAAATGCCGTGCGGCTCGCATGCTTTGGTCTGAGATCACTCGAGACCTGGGCGTGCAGAGTGAAAAAGGTCAGGCCTTGCGCATGCACTGCCAGACATCAGGCTGGTCGCTCTGTGCGCAGGATCCGCTGAACAATGTCACGCGTACCACCGTCCAGGCCATGGCCGCTGTTTTTGGCGGTACCCAGTCTCTGCACACCAATGCCTGGGACGAGGCCTTGGCGCTGCCCAGTGAGGCCTCGTCAAGGCTGGCCAGCAATACCCAGCATATCCTGCAACAGGAAACCGGACTTTGCGATGTGGTCGATCCCTGGGCGGGTTCCTATATGATGGAATCCCTGACGGCACAAATGGCTGCGCAGGTTCGCCAACGGATGGCGCAGATTGATGCTCAGGGCGGGGTGTTCCAGTCAATCGAGTCCGGCTGGATAAGCCAGACCATTCACCTCCAGGCCATGGAAACTCAAGCCCGTCTCGATTGCGGGATGCAGCGTCAAATAATCTCCAGCGCCTACGAGAACACCGAGAAGCAGCCGGCCCTACCCGAGAACAGTCAGGCTCTGCTCGCACGACAGTGCCGGCGTCTGATTCGTCTGCGCTTGATGCGCGATAACGCTCACGTTCAAACCCTGCTGGATTCGATCACGCAATGCGCACGCTCGGGCCGAGGCAACCTGCTGGAGAAGACCGTAGCCGCGATTAGAGCGCGAGCTACAGTCGGCGAATGCACCAAGGCACTGGAAATAGTATGGCCCCGCTTCAGACCAGATCTGAAGTTCAGCACAGGGCACTATGGCCCCTCTGTGAGTACTCACCCGAATTGGGCTACAGCGGCAGCGCGGGTCTCGACCTTTATCAAGAATCACGGCCGTCGGCCGTCGATTATGCTGGCCAAGCTGGGTCAGGACGGGCACGACCGTGGAATTCGTTTATTGGCAGCGGCGCTGTCCGATGCTGGCTTCAGGGTGCGGCTTCTTCAGATGTTTCAAACACCCCTTCAGTTACTGCAATCGCTAGAAGTAGATCAGGTAGATTTGATTGGGGTTTCAAGTTTGGCGGGAGCGCACAACGAATTAATCACTGAACTATTGAGTCTGCTGAACGAGCGTGAACTTGAACTATCGGTTGTTGTGGGCGGCATCATTCCAGAAGCCGATGCACGACAATTGCAGAAACTTGGAGTCAAGGCATGCTTCGGCCCGGGGCAGGAAGTGCCTGACATTATCGGGCATCTGATTGATCTGCTCATCTGCAAATAAAACCGCCCCCATCAGGAGGCGGTTTGAACAAACGGGGCCCCAACCTCTGCTGGAGGCCGCTCAGACTGTTACGCGTTTTGCCGCCACTTTCGCCACCTGCACACCCTGATGGCGCGCAATGCCCAACTCGCGGGCATCGGGCTGACGTGAACCCATCGACAACACCGACCTCTTTTGCCCCGCGTCACCTTCCCTCGAACAAACCAAACAGACCAGGGGGATCTTTGAGTACCAGTGCCTCTCACTTCATTTAGTGTTATGTTATTACGTCACCAATGGAGAGATCGTTTTGAAACACTATGCGCCGCTGCTGGCAGGACTCACGCTCGGACTATTTGAACAACCGTTATCAGCGAGAGAAAGCTTGGTACTGGACGAACTCTCGATCACCGACGTCTTCGTCGAGGAGCGTGCCGATGGCGCCGTGCGCGGCTATCGCGCCACTCGCTCGAGTACAGCCACCCGCACCGACACAGACATCCGTGACACGCCGCAGAGCATCGAAGTCGTACCCGCCCAGGTGATCGAGGACCTCAACACCTCCCGTATCGACCGCGCTCTGGATTTCGCCGGTGGTGTATCACGACAGAACAACTTCGGCGGGCTGACTTTTCTTAACTACAGTGTGCGCGGCTTCACCACGGGAGAGCTCTACAAGAACGGCTTCGCCATCAACCGTGGCAGCTACAGTTCGCCGGATACCTCGAACATCGAACGCATCGAAGTACTGAAAGGGCCCGCTGCCAGCCTATACGGTCGCGGCGACCCTGGCGGCCTGGTCAACATCGTCACCAAGCGCCCCCAACGAGAAGCCTCCAGTACTCTGGGTTTCAGCGCGGGCACCTGGGATCGCTATCGAAGCAACCTAGACGTCAATACTCCACTCGACAGCGAAGGCAACTTGTTGGCCCGGGTCAACCTCGCAATCGAGGACAACGGCAGCTTCCGCGACTACGTCGGCAACGAACGAAGCATCGTGAGCCCGTCGCTGATCTGGCAGATTTCGCCAGATACCCGGCTAATGCTGGACACCGAGTTTTCCCGTACCGAAACGGTGTTCGATCGAGGCATTCCTGCCGTCAAGGGCGAGTTGGGATCGGTCAAGCGCTCGACCTTTATGGGCGAGCCCAACGATGGCGAAATCCGCAACGATAACCAGACTATCGACTTGGCTCTGGAGCACTATCTGAGTGACGATTGGAAACTGCGCCTGGCCAATCACTACACCCAGGGCACACTCAAAGGCGCGAGCTCGGAACCCCAAGCGCTGGTCGGTACAACCCTGACCCGATTCTACCGAGAACGGAATTTCGAGTGGAACGACAACATCACCCAGGCCGAACTCCACGGAGACTTGGAGCTTGCCGGTTGGCGGCACCAGACATTGATAGGACTGGAGTACGAGAACTACCGCAACAGTCAGAAGTATCCCCAGAGCGCTACTCTGCGCAGCTATGGCTTGGATATCTATAACCCGGTTTACGGCCAGTCCAAACCGGCTCTCACCCGCGCCAACGATTTCTACGAGCATACCGAGAGCTACGCCCTCAACCTCCAGGACCAGATCGCCTTTACCGACCGCTTGCGTGGTTTGATCGGCGTACGTCTGGAACATATCGAACAGACTTCGCTGAACCGAACCACAAGCGTTAATAGCAGCCAGGAAAAGGACGTCGCCACCCCGCGCATCGGCCTGCTCTATCAACTGACGCCGCAGGTCGGCGTGTTCGCCAATGCATCCACCTCGTTCAAGCCCAACACCATTGGTACTAAGGGACAGGTATACAAGCCTGAAAAAGGTCTGGGGTATGAAAGCGGACTGAAACTTGATCTCTTTGACAGCCGCATTGGCGCGACTATCGCCCTGTTCCAAATCGACAAAGAAAACGTCATCACCACCGACGCCCTTGGAGACAGTGTTGCGGCAGGAAAAGCCCGCAGCAAGGGCCTGGATCTGCAGTTCAGTGGCCAAGTCACCGATGCCCTGCGCGTCATTGGTGCTTATGCCTACATTGACGCAGAGGTCACCAAAGGCGACGCGGCCATCCCCAAAGGCAGTGATCTGCTCGGTATCGCCCGAAACAGCGGCAGCCTGATGGCCGTCCACGAGTTCCAAAACGGGGCTCTTCGGGGCTCAGACGTCGGCGCTGCCGTGAGCTACGTCGGCGAGCGCTCGGGCCAGGCTGGCAGCACTTTCACCCTCCCCTCATACAGCACCCTCGACCTTCTCGCCCATTACAAAGCCAGCGAAGAAGTCACTGTCGGGCTGAACCTCAACAACCTGTTCAACCGCAAGTACTACGAACGCTCCTATAACAGCGTCTGGGTCATGCCAGGCGAACCACGCAACCTAAGCGTCAGCCTGACGCTCAACCTCTGATCGAAAGGAATCACCATGCAATCTTCACTAAAAATCGCCGCCGTACTGGCGCTCGTCGCGTCCACACAGGCTAACGCCCACGGCCTGTGGACCGAGGAACGCCGTGGCAATATCGAGGTGGTGTACGGCCATGGCGCCGAAGACGATGCTTTCAAAGCCGAGAAGATAAAAGGCGGATGGGCCTATGATGTGACCGGCAAAATGATCCCCGTGACCGTCCAGCGCCTGGCAGACCACGCCCGCCTGCAGCCGCTTAGGTCACCAGCGGTCATGGCTGTGGAGCTGGACAACGGTCCCTGGTCGCAGACTCCGGACAAGCGATGGGTCAATCAAAACCGTAATCAGGTGAAAGACGCCATCGCCTCGACCCATAGTTTCAAATACAGTCTGGCGATCTATCAGGAAGGCGCGCACCTACCAAGGCTAGGCATGCTGCGTTTGGCGATTATCCCTCAAAGCGATCCTGTGAAGATCGGCGTTGGCAAGGAACTGGAAGTGCAGGTGTTGGTTGACGGCAAGCCAACTGCCGATATCGAACTTGTCGGCGACTACCGCAGTGCACCCTCTGAAATCAGTGGCAAGACTGACAAGGAAGGACGTGCACGCATAAAGGTGCGCAACGAAGGCCTGAACATCATCGCCGCGCAATTCACACTCCCGCTGCCCAAAGGCGCGCCGGTAGACAAGCAGAGTTTGTTCAGCTCGCTGACTTTCCTAGGGGAGCCACACCACGAATAAACTTCTGTACTGCATCTACAATTGAGATCGAAAATCCGATATGGGCCGATTGCTGCTCGTCACGACAAGCAGCAATCTGCCAAAAGCGGCCCATCGCATAAGGCAGAGAACGAACTCAACCGCGCACCAGGTAGGCCCCTGAGGGAACCCGATATCGCAGCTTCTTGCATTTCCCAGGTGCTGGCTGATGCCCCGGCGGACGATCAGGAAACCAAATTCGGCATTTGCCCGGAGGCGGCATATGGCCACGGGGAATCTCAACCTCAGCGTACGCCAGCTCAGGCTCGACATTAGCCATTTGCAATTGTCCTTCGGCCCCGGCTCTGCCCGCCGTCGGTACATCCGAAACCCGATCTGCCTTTGCGCTAGCGAAGTGGTCAGCGTCACGTCCAGTGTCCGGAGTGGATTGCTCAACAACCGCCATTTCCGCTTCGCGGCGCCTTTGGGTTTCCTCTTCCAGCCCCTTCTGTACTGCGACCAGGTTCTCGTTGGCATTGGACGGGGAACCCGAAGATTGGGCCTGCTGTGCCGCCTGGATCAGTTGGAAGTTGCGGTTACGCAACTCGATGTTGCGACCAACCCGCATGTTTGAGCGCGCCGCCAAGGTTTCAGCCTGCTGGTACTGCCCTTGCTGAAGACGCAATACACCGAGGTAATGCAGCGTCGCGGGATTGTTCGGCTGGATATGCAGGGCACGCTCCAGCGTAGCGGCGGCCTGATCCAGTTGGCCATTTTCATACTGTCGCGAGGCTGTTTCGATCAGGGTGGTCGATGCACTGTTGCTTTGCGCGGGCGCTCTCCGCTCGGCAGCGACAGAACAAAACGACGCAACAGCGCAGAACACAAAGATGAGGCCCGGCAGAAAACTCTTGGTTGGCATCAGGGGGCGGACTCGACTGAACTCGGACGGCACTGCCGTAAAGCAGCGCCACAGCGCTGCCCGGCATTTCCAATACAGGGCCGCTATTGACCTGGCCAACACCCTGAAGTTCCGGCTGTAACGTCCGCCGCAACCCGTATCATTTTTTACCCCCCCAACAACTAATCACGACCTATTGCTGCACTTCACGCAGAGCAGAAAATGGTCAGAAGCGGGCATCGAGAAAGCAGACTTCAAAATTGGTCGAACACTGAGACTGTTGTGGATTTAAGCAACGGCCCCCTCGAACTTTTCCCTATTTATCGGTCTATGTGGATAGGCACATCCGTTCGGTAAGCACGCCCTTCGCAGGCTTGCGCCGCCAGATGGCCACAAGCCTAATAGTCAATCAGAGGTTGTCTTCGCTCATGAAACTCCATGTTCCACGGATGGTGTTCTTCGGCCTGTTCGCGTTCGCGGTAGTGGGCTCGGCATCAGCCACACAGATGAAGACCTCAACCCCTGCTTCCCCAACTGAAGTCCCAGCCGTTCAGACTCCTGCCCAAGCCGCCGGCAACCCTTGGCCGACCTTGGCCAGTATGGCCGGCACGCAGCAAGGGCCGTTGCTTGCCCATGACGACCGATACTGGCATGACGACCGTTGGCACGATCGTAGAGACGATTGGCGCCGAGACGACTGGCGCAGAGATCAGTGGCGTAGAGAGCAAGCTCGCCGAGAAGCTGAGCGCCATCGTGATTGGGAGCGCCACCAGAATCGGGCCATGCGGCACCGTTACGAGAACGATCACCGTTACTTTCGTCGCTAGCGCGAAGCCCCGGAACAATCCGCCTGCAACACGGGCAATACTGCGCCAACCTGCAAACCACGACTCAAACCGGTCCGAAATACAAAACGCCCGATGCGATGCATCGGGCGTTGGGATGAAACAGGTGTAAACCTTCAGGACTAGACAATGCCAACCATAAAAAACGCGCAAAAAAAAGCGCCACTCAATGAGTGGCGCTTTTTCGTATTTGGAGCGGGAAACGAGACTCGCATCTGGCGTCCGACCCATTGAAATCTAAAGGTTTTTAAACATCCCTCAGTGGGAATGGACTTATTTTTGGACTTGTTCGGAGGGGATGTCAAGAACGGGAAGAACATAACTCCAAACCGTGCTACCGAGTGCTTTCTACATCCAGCCGCAGAAGCAACCATCAGGCTGCCGGCATCAACTCCCGCGTAAGTCACATCGCCAGCCGCGAAATCATCAGCGTCCCGTGAGGTCGGCAAGCTGGTCAAGCATTGTGTCGGTCAGGGCTTGATGTTCTTCAGCTTACTGAGCAGCTCCAGCAACTGTTGAAGCTGCTCCTCACCGAACTGCTCCTGAATCTTCAGGTAATTGCTTTCCATCCCCGCACTCATGTCGACAAAACACTGCTGCCCCTGCTCGGTGAGAGCGACGAACACCCGGCGCTGATCTTCCGACGACTTCCTGCGACGGACGATACCGTCGCGCTCCAGTCGGGACAGAACACCGGTCATGCTCGGCTTGAGGATGCATGCCAGATGAGCCAGCTGATGGCTTTCCAGTTCGCCGTGCTGACGCAGGATACGAATCACCCGCCACTGCTGCTCAGTCAGACCATGTTCATTGAGCAACGGCCGGAAAAATGCCATGGCCGCTTCGCGGGCCTGCAACAAGGTGAGCGTAAGGGACGGTCTGGGGGTCGGCATGGTTCACGCGGAATAAAGAGGTCGAAGCGTCAAAGCTTAGAGTCGGCACAGAGTGCATGCAACATCCCCTCTACACCAGGTCATTAATTTATAAACAAATTACCGATCTCAGATAAAAAAATAATCGTTTTTACCCCAGTGCGTTACTGAAAAAACTGGAAAACACGCTACACAAATAATCGATAAGATGTTAACAATATATCACCCCTTACCGAATAGGGGGTGATACCTACAAAAACAACAAAAGGAAACCCCCTCATGCATTCGTGCCTCCTTCACACGGCGGCAAGCGCTGCCCTGTGCGCTTCGTTTAGCCCGTTTAGCGCTCACGCCGACTTTGTCCAGGACAGTAAAGCCAGCCTGGACCTGCGCAATTTCTACATGAACCGGGACTTTCGTCAGAGCAACGCACCACAGAACAAAGCCGAAGAGTGGGCCCAGGGTTTTGTATTACGCATGGAGTCGGGCTACACCGAAGGCATGGTCGGTTTCGGTGTCGATGCCTTGGGCGAACTCGGAGTGAAACTTGACTCCAGTCGCGATCGTCGCGGCACCGGGTTGCTGCCCTTTGGCGTCAGTCAGCAACCAGAGGACAGCTACAGCGAACTGGGCTTGACCGCGAAACTGCGAACATCGAAGACTGTGCTCAAGCTCGGCACCCTGCAGCCGCAACTGCCCGTGGCCGCCTATAACGACACCCGACTGCTGCCCTCAACCTACAGCGGTGAGCTGGTCACCTCCCAGGAAGTCGACGGCCTGAGCCTGAATCTGGGCCGTCTGGAAAAGCAGAACCTGCGAGACTCCTCCAGCAATGACGAGATGAGTTACGCCGGTGTTGAAAGCAGCCATCTCGATCTGGCCGGTGGCACCTACGCGATCAATCCACACCTGGCAGCGAGCTATTATTACGCCCAGATGCAGAACATCTACAGCCAGCACTTCATCGGTCTGGTGCATGAACTGCCCTTGGCAGAAGGTGTGAACCTGCGCAGCGATCTGCGCTATTTCGATACTCGTGAACAAGGCAGCCATGAATTGCGCAGTCCATCCAGGGTCGATGGCGGCAAGATCGACAACCGTTTTTTCAACGGCATGGTGAGCCTGTCGATGGGTGCCCATAAATTTGGTCTGGGGTACCAGAACCTCTCCGGTGACGGCGACTTCGCCTTTCCGGGCCTGGACCCTTATTCAGTCAACCTGGTGACCATCAACGTCTTCACCAAGGCCGAGACCGACGCCTGGCAGGCGCGTTACGACTACAACTTCGCGGCCTTGGGCCTGCCTGGGCTGACCTTCATGACTCGCTATGTCGACGGCTCCCATGTGCAGACCTCCACCGTGCGTAACGGTCGGGAATGGGAGCGTGACACCGACCTGGTTTACACGGTGCAGAGTGGTCCGCTGAAGAACGTCAATGTGCGGCTACGCAACGCCACTCTGCGTTCAAGCAACGGCCTGATCAGCGATATAGACGAAAACCGGATCATCATCGGCTACAGCCTGGCCTTGTGGTGAGCCGCTCATGAAAAGTGCAAGCGGTTCCCTGTAAAAGCCATTTTTCAGGGCACTGGCTGCGACCATGATTGCTCAACAGACACTCGACGCCCATCGAGAAGCAAACATGGCTACCTCACCGCAAACCCGATTGTCGCTGGCGATACTCGCCTGGTGTCATCTGCGCATAACGCTGGAAGAATCGACTGAAATAGGCCGGGTCCTTGAAGCCCAGCTGGTAGCAAATCTCATTGGCCGAACCGCCGGTGAACAGCAACAGGCGCTTGGCTTCCTGCATCAGTCGTTCGAGGATCAGCCGTTTCGACGGCAAGTCGGCAATGCGTCGGCAGACGTCATTGAGCCGTGCCTCGGTAACACCAATGCCGTCGGCATAGCGCGACAGTGGCCAGTGCTGCAGGTAATGGTCTTCGATCAACTCGTTGAAGCGATGGAAAATCCGCAAGTCTTCCTGGCGTGCCGGGCGGGCTTCCAGGGAGTTGGCGCAGAGTCTGAGCAGGCTGATCATGATCAGGCGCGTCAGGCTGTCCAGCGCCGAACTCCGTCCCGCCCCAGTGGCATTGATCTCGCTGCACAGTTCCTCGAACAGAAACTCCAGTCTTCTGACCTCGGGCTGGAATTGTGGCTCCAGCCGCGCCAGCGCGACGCAAGCTGCCGGCAACTGCGAGCCGGGCACCAGACTCGGGTCGGCATCGATCAACTGCCAGACCAGTTGCTGGCGCACCGTCAGCACGTGCCCGTCGGCGTCCGCTTCGGTGACGAAGGAATGGGCCACCGTCGGTGGCGTGAGGAAAAACATCGGTCCCGACTCGAGGTATTGCTGGTCATCCAGATAGACCCGCACCGCGCCGCTCTTCACGTAATGCACCTGGAAGAACCGGTCGTGTCGATGCACCGGCATGTTGCGACCGAAAAACTCCGCCAGGTTGCCGAGTTTGTCGTAGTGCACTTCGGCATCGCTGTAGCGCTGGTCGTAGACCTGACCGATGTTGATATTGGGGATCGGCTGACGATCGATCATCGCTGGATACTCTTTCTTATTGGGGTGTTGGCCGAGCAAGTGTTTTCATCCTGCGCCGGTTTTCGGCGGCTAACCACTGCTGGAGGATTTTGCCACGCTTGACGATAGTTAACATATTAATTATAACGTTAACAGGTTAACGAATACTTCACGGAGCAGTCACTGCCCCGCCACTGCCAGGAGAAAAGCATGAGCCGTGCCCTGCATGATGTTGCGAACGGCACCCTGTTCGGCGTTGCGCTGAACTATCAGGGGTTGCTGAACCAACGTATCGCTGAATTCGAACAAGCGCCTTACCAGAAACCACCGGTCAAACCGGTGCTGTTCATCAAGACGCCCAATACCCGCAATGGCCATGACCGCGCCGTGGTTCATCCGCAAGGTGAACGCCTGCAACCGGGTCCTGCACTCGGCGTGGTAATTGGTAAAAACGCCAGCCGGGTCAGCGTTGAAAATGCGCTGGAGCATGTGGCCGGCTACACCATCGTCAATGAGTTCAGCCTGCCGGAGGACAGTTATTACCGTCCAGCGGTTAAAGCCAAGTGCCGCGACGGCTTCTGCTCGCTGGGCCCGGAACTGGTGGCCCGTGATCAGGTCGCTAACCCGCATCAGCTCAGCCTGAAACTGTTCGTCAACGGCGAATTGCGCCAGCAAAACTCCACCGCCAACTTCGTGCGCAATATCCCTCGGCTGATTGCCGAGATCAGCGAATTCATGACCCTCCACGAAGGCGATGTGTTGATTACTGGCACACCTGAAGGCCGTATCGATGTCCTGCCCGGCGACACCGTCGAAGTCGAAATAAGCGGCCTTGGCCGCCTCGTCAACCACATCGTGGCCGAGTAACAGGAGCTTCCATGAAACACGCCCGTATCCGCTTTGAAGGCGAAGTCCACCTCGTCCATGTCGAAGAGCAAAATGCCGTGCGCCTGGCCGACGGCCGCTTGCTGGCCGAAGACCAGGTGCAATGGTTGCCACCGGCCACCGGCAGCATGTTCGCCCTGGGCCTGAACTATGCCGACCATGCCGCCGAACTGGCTTTCAAGCCACCGACCGAACCGCTGGCATTCATCAAATCCCCCGGCACCTACACCGGCCACAAACAAACCACCTGGCGTCCGGATAACGTCGCCTATATGCACTATGAGTGTGAACTGGTGGCCGTCATCGGCAAGCCGGCACGCAACGTCAAACGTGAAAATGCCCTGGAATACCTGGCCGGCTACACGGTGTGCAACGACTACGCGATCCGTGACTACCTGGAAAATTATTACCGGCCCAACCTGCGGGTGAAGAACCGTGATGCCACGACGCCCGTCGGCCCGTGGGTCGTCGACGTCGCCGACGTTCCTGACCCGAGCAACCTGAAGCTGCGCACTTGGATCAATGGTGAACTGCGCCAGGAAGGCAGCACCAAGGACATGATTTTCGACATCCCTTACCTGATCGAATACCTGTCCAGCTTCATGACCTTGCAACCCGGCGACATGATCGCAACGGGCACGCCGGAAGGTCTGGCCGATGTGGTGCCAGGTGATGAAGTGATTGTGGAAGTGGAAGGCGTGGGTCGCCTGGTCAATCGAATTGTCAGCGAAGCGGAATTCTTCTCCGCCCGTAACGAGGCTTGAGCAACATGATCAAACACTGGATCAACGGCCGCGAGGTCGAAAGCAAAGACACCTTCGTCAATTACAACCCGGCTACCGGCGACCCCATTGGTGAAGTCGCCAGCGGCGGCGCCGAGGAAGTGTCTCAGGCAGTGGCCGCCGCCAAGGAAGCCTTCCCGAAATGGGCAGCGACCCCGGCCAAGGAGCGCGCAAAGCTGATGCGCAAGCTCGGCGAACTGATCGAGCAGAACGTACCGCATCTGGCCGAACTGGAAACCCTCGACACTGGCCTGCCGATCCATCAGACCAAGAACGTTTTGATTCCACGCGCTTCGCACAACTTCGATTTTTTCGCCGAAGTCTGCACTCGCATGGACGGTCACAGTTACCCGGTGGACGACCAGATGCTCAACTACACCCTGTACCAGCCGGTGGGTGTCTGCGCTCTGGTATCACCGTGGAACGTGCCGTTCATGACGGCGACCTGGAAGACCGCTCCGTGCCTGGCATTGGGTAACACCGCAGTATTGAAGATGTCCGAGCTGTCACCGCTGACGGCCAATGAACTCGGTCGTCTGGCCGTCGAAGCCGGTATTCCCAAGGGCGTGCTCAACGTCATCCAGGGCTACGGCGCCACCGCCGGTGACGCGCTGGTTCGCCACCCGGATGTACGTGCGATTTCCTTCACTGGCGGTACCGCCACCGGCAAGAAAATCATGCAGACCGCCGGCCTGAAAAAGTACTCCATGGAACTGGGCGGCAAGTCGCCGGTGCTGATCTTCGAAGACGCGGATCTTGAGCGCGCCCTCGATGCTGCGTTGTTCACCATCTTCTCGCTTAACGGTGAACGCTGCACCGCCGGCAGCCGGATTTTCATCCAGGAAAGCGTCTACCCGCAGTTTGTCGCCGAGTTTGCCGCTCGCGCCAAACGTCTGATCGTCGGTGACCCGCAGGACCCGAAAACCCAGGTCGGCTCGATGATCACCCAGGCCCATTACGACAAGGTCACCGGCTACATCAAGATCGGGATCGAAGAAGGCGCCACCCTCCTCGCCGGTGGTCTGGAGCGTCCGGCCAACCTGCCGGAACACTTGAGTCGCGGGCAGTTCATTCAGCCGACGGTGTTCGCTGATGTGAATAACAAAATGCGCATCGCCCAGGAAGAAATCTTCGGCCCGGTGGTATGCCTGATCCCGTTCAAGGACGAAGCCGAAGCCCTGCAACTGGCAAACGATACCGAGTACGGCCTGGCGTCTTACATCTGGACCCAGGACATCGGCAAAGCGCATCGTCTGGCCTATGGTATCGAAGCCGGCATGGTCTTCATCAACAGCCAGAACGTGCGCGATTTGCGTCAGCCGTTCGGCGGTGTGAAAGGCTCCGGCACCGGTCGTGAAGGCGGCCAGTACAGCTTCGAAGTGTTCGCCGAAATCAAGAACGTTTGTATCTCTATGGGCAGTCATCACATTCCGCGTTGGGGCATCTAGACCGCCGGTAAGGGTTGTCGAAGGCTGTGATGGGTCGCGCATCGGCCCATCGCAGAAGTCGACCTCCACCTGACTGAGTCAAACAACAACAATTTCAGGAGAATTATCATGGGCGAAGTCGTCCTGGCCGCGAAGATCTGCCACGTACCTTCAATGTACCTGTCGGAACTGCCCGGCAAGCATCACGGGTGTCGCGAAGCGGCGATTGCCGGGCACAAGGAAATCGGACGTCGAGCCCGCGAGCTGGGTGCCGATACCGCCGTGGTGTTTGACGTGCACTGGCTGGTCAACAGCGGCTATCACGTCAACTCCGGCGAGCATTTCAAGGGCATCTACACCAGCAACGAACTGCCGCACTTCATCAAGAACATGGAATACGAGTACCCAGGCTGCCCGGAACTGGGCGAGCTGATCGCGGCCGAAGCCAATCTGGCCGGCGTGCGCACTATGGCTCACAACATCCCGAGCCTGGAACTGGAATACGGCACGCTGGTGCCGATGCGCTACATGCACATGGGCGTCCCCGACGAGCAGAAGTTCAACGTGATTTCCATAGCAGCCTGGTGTGCCTGGCACCTTCTGGAAGACAGCTTTGCCTTTGGCGCAGCAGTGCGTCGAGCCATCGAAAAGAGCGACCGCAAGGTGCTGGTACTGGCCTCGGGTTCGCTGTCCCACCGTTTCTCCGACGACCGCGAAGCCGAAGCCAACATCCATAACTGGACCCGCGAATTCGACAAGCAGATGGACCTGCACGTGGTCGAGATGTGGAAGCAAGGCCGCTTCAAGGAGTTTTGCGCGATGCTCCCGGACTACGCCGAGCATTGCTTCGGCGAAGGCAAGATGCACGACACCGCGATGCTCCTCGGACTGCTGGGCGGGCCTGAATACAACAAACCTGCCGAGATCATCACTTCGCCGTTCGGCAGTTCCGGCACCGGCCAGATCAACGCCATTTTCCCCCTCTGACACTCGCTCGCGGGCAGCCTGCAGGTTGCTCGCGGCCAGGGAGACGCACATGCCGCATTTCATCGCCGAATACACCGACAACATCGAGCAGCAGGCGGACTTGCCCGCGCTGTTCGAAAAGGTTCACGCCATCCTGGGAGACAGCGGCGTATTTCCCCTGGGCGGCATCCGCAGTCGTGGTGTACGCCTGGACACCTGGCGCATGGCCGACGGCAAGCACGATTACGCCTTCGTCCATATGACCCTCAAGGTCGGTCACGGACGGGATCTGCCGACCCGGCAGACAGTCGCCGAAACGCTGTTCAAGGTGATCACCGAGCACTTCGCCGAGCTGCAGTCGCAACGCTTGCTGGCGCTGTCGTTCGAAATGATCGAACTGCACCCCGAACTCAATTTCAAGCAGAACAACGTACATGCCTTCTTGAAGAACCAGGCGGGCTGATTCACGCCCTCCTTCCGCCAACGGCCACTCAAACAAAAAGTACAACATCATGAGCACAGCCAATACCGCTGACAGCATCACCCTTGCCGAGCACGATCGAACCCACAGCACCGTTACCTGGCGCCTGATGCCATTGCTGTTGATCTGTTACCTGTTCGCCCATCTGGACCGGATCAACATCGGCTTCGCCAAGATGCAGATGAGTACCGATCTGCACTTCAGCGATACGGTCTACGGTTTCGGAGCCGGACTGTTCTTCATTGCCTACGCGCTGTTCGGCGTACCAAGCAACATGGCCCTGGACCAGGTCGGGCCACGGCGCTGGATCGCCAGTCTGATGGTGGTCTGGGGCATGCTTTCCACCAGCATGTTGTGGGTCGAAAGCTCCAGCGGTTTCTATGTCCTGCGCTTTCTGCTGGGGGTGGCCGAAGCCGGTTTCTTTCCCGGGATCCTGGTGTTTCTCAACCGCTGGTACCCGGCCCGGCGCCGGGCTCAAGTCACCGCGCTGTTCGCCATCGCCGTGCCGATGGCCGGGGTGATCGGCGGACCGCTGTCCGGTGCGATTCTCGAAAACCTCCATGACTTCGGTGGGCTGCGCGGCTGGCAGTGGATGTTCCTGATCGAAGGTGCGCCAGTGGTCCTGCTGGGTCTGGTGGTTCTCAAGTGCCTTCCGGATAACTTCGAAGTCGTGAAGTGGCTCAACCCCGCGCAGAGACAACAACTGCGCGCGCAATTGAACAGCGAAGAACAACGTAAATCCATCACCTCCTTCGGCGGCATTGTGCGCGACCCGCAGGTCTGGCTGCTGGTGGCGATTTATTTCGCAGTGATGCTAGCGGTCAATACCCTGGCGTTCTGGATGCCGACCCTGATTCACGGCGCCGGCATCGGCCGCGACAGCCAGGTCGGCCTGCTCAGTGCTGTGCCCTATCTGGCCGGCTGCTTCTTCATGATCGGTTGTGGACGCTCATCGGACCGTAACCGTGAACGCCGTTGGCACTTGTGTGTGCCGCTGCTGATGGCCGCCGCCGGTATTGCCTTGGCGGGACTAGCACCGGGTAACCCGTTGTTGGTGATGGGCGGCTTGACCATTGCAGGCATGGGCGCCAGCGCCGCGTTGCCGATGTTCTGGCAACTGCCGCCAGCCTTTCTCTCCAACGGCACCCAGGCCGCTGGCATCGCGATGATCAGTTCATTTGGCAGCATCGCATCGTTTCTCGCCCCTTACCTGATCGGCTGGATGCGCGACACAACTCAGAGTGCCAGCCTGGCCCTGTATGTCCTTGCACTGTTTATCGCCCTTGGCGGCTTTCTGGTCCTTCGTACCCACGCGGCCATCGTCAACCCACAGTAAGAGATCTTTGTCATGCTCGATCAACAGCAAATCCTGCAAGCCGCCGCACAACTGGACCGGGCCGAACGCTCCAGGGAGCAGATCCGGCAATTTTCCCTCGACCACCCGGCTATCACGATCGAGGACGCCTATGCCATCCAGCGCGCCTGGGTTGCACAAAAAATCAAGGACGGGCGCAAGCTGGTCGGGCACAAGATCGGTCTGACCTCACGGGCCATGCAAGTGTCCTCGAACATCACCGAGCCGGATTTTGGTGCCCTGCTCGATGACATGCTCTTCGAGGAAGGCACGGACATTCCTTTCGAACGCTTTATCGTGCCGCGCGTAGAAGTGGAGCTGGCGTTCATTCTTGGCAAGCCGCTCAAAGGTCCGAACTGCACGATCTTCGACGTGCTCGACGCCACAGAGTGGGTGATCCCGGCACTTGAGATCATCGACGCCCGCATTCAGCAAATCGACCCGCAGACCAAAGCGACGCGCAAGGTCTTCGACACCATTTCCGACAACGCTGCCAACGCTGGTGTGGTCATGGGAGGTCGTGCGGTGCGGCCAACCGAGATCGACCTGCGCAAGGTGCCGGCGGTGTTGTACCGCAACGGCGTGATCGAGGAGTCTGGGGTTTCCGCAGCGGTGCTTAACCACCCTGCGAAGGGCGTGGCCTGGCTTGCGAACAAGCTGGCCGCATACGACGTCACCCTGGAAGCGGGG
>Ga0255334_1000183_pt1 | contig 65645 bp, 66 predicted proteins | sample EtOH5_35cm_T3_12_FD_202080 | JGI IMG/M metagenome (GOLD analysis project Ga0255334, IMG submission 202080) | Sandy soil microbial communities from University of British Columbia, Vancouver, Canada - EtOH5_35cm_T3_129 | ecosystem: Engineered > Artificial ecosystem > Sand microcosm > Unclassified ...
CATAGAGCGTTGGAACCACCTGATCCCATCCCGAACTCAGCAGTGAAACGACGCATCGCCGATGGTAGTGTGGGGTTTCCCCATGTGAGAGTAGGTCATCGTCAAGCGCTTATCCCGAACCCCCGACTGGCACCTGCCGGTCGGGGGTTCGTCTTTGTGCCGGGAAAAAAGGACGACCTTACGGACTCTCCAGGACGATTCCTTGGGTCCGTTGCTCTTCCAGATTCGTCCGGATGAATTGGATCAGGGCCCGTATGGCTGGTGTCATGGCTCGATGAGGCGGGGTCAAGGCTAATAAAGGCATGGCGGCTGGCTCATGTCGCTCGAACAGCTTGTGCAATTTGCCGCTTGCCAAGTCTGCTGCGCATGCATAAAGGGGGAGATGGGCCACCCCGAGGCCGCGACGTGCGGCATCAAGCATCAGCGGTAGGCTGTCGCTGCTAAAGCAGGCCTCCCGTAGTACTCGCGGGGCCGCATTGGTTAATAGCCATGGTCGGATGGCGTGAGGCGGCCCGAAGCCCAGGCAATATCGGTCATCCAGTTCGTCAGGATGATGGAGCTGGGAGAATCGTTTATAAAGGTCCGGATTGGCGACCGTGACGAAACGGACCTGGCCGAGGGGATGAGCGACGATATCTGCGCTATCTGGCGGCTGGCCCTCCAGATAGAGCACCAGGTCGTGCCGTTGCAGCGAGAGTTCGGGGCTACTGTGTACCCCCAGGGCAAGGCGCACTTTGGGCTGACTGCGAGCGAATCCGATAAGAAGGTCGGCAATGACCTCTTGCAACAGACTGGGAACCGCCAGGCGTATCAATCCCGAAGGGCCTCCTTGCACTTCCCGCGCGGCTCCTTCGGCCGCCTCGACCGCTGCGAGGATGCTCAGGGCATGCCGATAGACCTGTTCCCCAGTGCTGGTCATGGCAAAGCTACGTGTACTGCGATTGAGCAGCCTGACGCCCAGCCGTTGTTCAAGTTCGATGATGCGGCGGCTCAGGCGCGACCGGGGGATGCCGGTTTCAGCCGCCGCGGCGGTGAAGCCTCCGGCCTCGATGACTCGGACCAATAAATAGAAATCGGAGACATTGTTCAGCGTATCCATCCAGAATGCCCTATCCATGGGAGAAAGAATGAGCGGATCCATGCTCATGGCACTGGGACAGCGTTCTCCATACCAACAAGACAAGCCAGTAGATGCCTGCTGTTGATAATTAGGTATACCCCAGGCGAAAAATCAAGTTTGCTTCCGGCTAATTGTGCAACAGGATCGGCTAGAAAAAGTATGGCGCTAATCATCCGTTGACGAGCCGTTATGTAAGTCTTCCGAGAGTGGGGATAAGCGGTAAAAAGCTTGAGCTCGGACGATGGCTGTCATTCCGTATCGGCATACTCGTTCCAGAATGATAACGGCAAAATGGCTTCATTCACGGACGCACTGGATATTTATCATAATTCTACAATGCCAGTGAGGCTAAAGCGGTCGACATGCATTGGGGCCGCTCCAGCCGGCTTTTTCCGCACTAGCCAACGTATGGAACTTTAACTTTTTGCCTTGTTGGTAGTCGCATAACATCCCATTGATAACAATTTAATCTCAAAGCGATTCCTCTTTTAAAAACGGCTCCTCTCCTCTCGGGTGCATTAATGATCGGCAGCCCATGAAGTTGGCTGGCTACCCATCGCATCGCCCATCGAAAGACAAAGTCCCCTCTGTCATTCAACAGGTTACGTTGCCGCTCTGGCGACTTTGGCTCGTCTGAATCGGGATGAAGAATCCTGATTATCAGCCTTTCGAGCCCTAGGTTGTTTTCCTAGGCTGAGTTCACGTTGTTCGACGTTTAGAGAACGAAATGGGCACAGCGGATTCAGGCGGCGCCATTCGAGCCGGATGGCGGCGATGGGAAGGAAACCTGAAGTGGAACCATGCGGCGGTCTCTCGCATCCACACCTGTCGGGGCTTTTATGTCTATCGCCAGAGTTGCGTTCAGGAGTGCAAGTTCGCTGTCGGGAAGCTGCCCATTCAGACTTCCACGCCCCTTCCCGCGAGCGCTGGCGTGGGTGTTCGGCATCGCGCTGACGTTATCGCCCTGGCTCGCCGAGGCGCTCGAGAAACCAACCAGTGTAGCTTTCTGGTACGCAGAGCAGCCGCCGCTGAGCGAACTCTCGCAGTTCGATTGGGTGGTACTCGAATCGGCTCAGGTTTTCGCGCCGGATATTGCCTTTCTTCGAGAGCAGGGGAGTACCCCCTTCGCCTATCTGTCGATTGGCGAATTCAAGGGAGATGGACCCGCTCTGCGGCAGGAGGGGCTGGAGAAGGCCGGTAGCCCCGTGCGCAACGAGGCCTGGGACAGCCAGGTCATGGATCTTGCCTCGCCGGTCTGGCGCTCCTACCTGCTGCAGCGTGCGGCCAGGTTGGGCGAACAGGGGTACGGCGGGCTGTTCCTCGATACCCTGGATAGCTACCTACTGCTCCCGGAATCCGAGCGCGAAGTCCAGCGCCAGGCGCTTGTGTCGCTCCTGCGCGATCTCAAGCGGCAGCAACCCGACATGAAGCTGTTCTTCAACCGGGGCTTCGAGGTACTGCCGGAGCTGCCCGGAGTCGCCGCCGCCGTGGCAGTCGAGTCGATCCATGCCGGCTGGAGCGCCGAGGGCCAGGCTTACCGCGAGGTGCCCCAGAGCGACCGCGACTGGCTGGAGGCGAGACTCGGGCCGCTGCGCAAGCAGGGAATTCCGCTGGTAGCCATCGACTATCTGCCGCCCGAGCGACGGGACGAGGCACGCCGATTGGCTGCGCGTCTGCAGGCAGAAGGCTACATTCCCTTCGTCACCACGCCGAAGCTGGACTACCTCGGCATCGGCTCCATCGAGGTGCAGCCCCGCCGCATCGCCATGATCTACGACCCCACCGAGGGGGATGTCAGTCGCAACCTGGGCCATATCAAGCTGGCCAGCCTGCTGGAATACCTGGGCTACCAGGTGGACTACCTGGCTGCCGATCAGAGCCTGCCGCAACGCCCGGCCAGGGGGCTGTATGCCGGGATGGTGACCTGGATGACCAGCGGGCCGCCGCTGGACGGTCAGTTGTTCAGCGACTGGCTCAGCGCACGCCTGGACGAGCAGGTGCCCCTAGCGATCTTGGCCGGTCTGCCGGTGGAGAACGATCTGCTGCTGCAGCGGCTGGGATTGCAGCACACGCCAGGGCCGCTGCAGGGCACGCCGAAACTGCTCGTGCAGGACGGCGAGCTGCTGGGCAGGTTCGAGGCTCCCGTGCAGCTCAGGGCGCGCGATGTGCCGTCCTTCACCGTGATCGAGCATGGTCCGCGGCCCGTGCTCGCTATGGCCGACGCCCAAGGCCAGTCCTATACCCCGGTCGCCCTCGCCGATTGGGGGGGAATGGCCTTGTCGCCCTTCGTGCTGGATCAGAGCAGCGAGCAAACCCGCTGGATCCTCGATCCTTTCGCCTTCCTCCAGCGCGCCCTGCATCTTGCGCCGCTGCCGTGCCCGGATGTCACCACCGAGAACGGCCGACGCATCGCCACGGTGCACATCGACGGCGACGGCTTCGTGTCCCGTGCCGAAGTGACGGGCACGCCCTACGCCGGGCAGATGGTACTGGACGAGTTCATCAGGCCTTACCCCTTGCTGACCTCGGTTTCGGTCATCGAGGGCGAGACGGGACCGAAGGGCATGTATCCCCATCTGACCCGCGAGGTGGAGCCCATCGCCCGGAAGATCTTCGCCGAGGAGAAGGTCGAGGTGGCCAGCCACACCTTCAGCCACCCCTTCTACTGGCAGCCCGAGGTGGTCAAGAAGCGCGAGGACTTCAACCCGGAATACGGCTTCAAGATGCCCATTCCCGGCTACGACCAGATCGACTTCACCCGCGAGATCGTCGGCTCGCGCGACTATATCAACAGCCGCCTGACCGGCCCTGACAAGCCGGTGAAGATGCTGTTCTGGAGCGGCGATGCGCTGCCCGATGCGCAGACCATCGAGCTCTCCTACGCCAGCCACCTGCTCAACGTCAACGGCGGCAACACCGTCCTGACCAGGGCCTATCCGTCGCTGTCCGGGCTCTATCCGCTGATCCGCCCGACTCCCGGGGGTATCCAGTACTACGCGCCGATCGCCAACGAGAACGTCTACACCAACCTCTGGAAGGGGCCGTACTACGGCTTCCGCGGCCTGATCGAGACCTTCGACCTGACCGAAAACCCCCGCCGCCTGCGCGGCCTCCATCTCTACTACCACTTCTACTCGGGGACCAAGCAGGCCTCGATCAAGACCATGCACCGGATCTACCGGACGATGCTGGCCCAGCAGCCCTTGTCCTTGTGGATGAGCGACTACATCCCGCGCCTGCATGGCCTGTATCAGGCCAGCCTGGCCCGTCGCAGCGACGGCAGCTGGCAGGTACGGGGGATGGATGAGCTGCGCACCCTGCGCCTGGACCCCGAACTCGGCTGGCCCGATCTGCCCCGCTCGCGCGGCGTGGCGGGCGTGCGCGATCTGCCGCAAGGCCGTTATCTGCACCTCAGCCGGGCGAACGCGACGCTGGTCCTGCGCGACAGCCGCGACCCGCATCCCGCACTGGAAGAGGCCAACATCCCCCTGCGCGACTGGAGCTATCTCGACGAGAACCGGGTCCGCTTCTCCTTCGCCGGAGCCTTCCCCCTGGCGTTCAGCGTGCGTGCCAGCGGCGCCTGCCGGGTCATCAGCGACGGCCGGACCTATCAGGGCAGGGCGCAGCAAGGGCTCTGGCAATTCCAACTGCCGTTGAAGCAGGTGCAGGATGCACAGCTCGTCTGTCAATGAGCGGGCCCGCCTGCTCAGGCCCTGGACGCTGCCTCTGGTGGTCGCGTCCACCTGCGGTCTGCTGGCCTACATCTACCACGACGAGAAGGCCTTTCTGACGGATATCCGCCAGCCCGATTCGGTATCGATCAGCTTCACCGAACTGCTGCTCGGCACACAGCCGAACAACGACCGACTGCGCGCGGGGCTGATCGAGCAATTCCTCCGGCTCGGCGAATACCGGCGCGCACAGGAGCATGTGTCCCTGCTGAAAGATCAGGCGCACGGCATCGCGCCCTTCTACCGGGCCGAAATCGCCATTCTCGAGGCCCAGGCCGCGCCCGGCGGGCTGGCGGCGGATCAGGTCGCACGGCTGACCCGGGGCTTGCGCGAGCTGGAGCGCCGGGATCTGCCGGCGGCCTTGCTGGCGCGGCTGGCGCTGCATGCGCTGGCCCTGGGCGCTCCGGATCTGGCCGCGCAAACCTATGCCGATCTGGCCGAGCGCGAGCCGCAGCGGCGGCAGCAGTGGCTGGAGGAGGCAGCGCACTCACAACTGGCCAGCAATCAGCCGGAGCGGGCGGCGCAGCTGTTCCTCGATCTGGCGGAGCAGAGCACGCAGGCCGAGCAGCGCCGCCAGTACCTGGAGCAGGCCTTCGGCAGCCTGGTCGCGGCGAACCGGAGCGAGCAGGCAGTGGATCTCCTGAAGCGCCATCTCGCGGAGCTGAACGACACCGCGGCCGATCTCGCCTGGCTGGAGCAGGGCGTATCGGCCGCCATGGGCAGCAAGCGCTTCGATCTGGCCGCCGACTTCGTCGAGCGCTGGCAGGCACTGAGCCCCGAGGACCTGCAGGCGCAACGCCTGAGCTTTCGCCTGCAGCTGGCCTCCGGCGACACGGCCAAGGCCTGGGAGATCGGCGAGCGGCTGCTGCAGCGGCAACCCGATGATCCCGCGCTGCTCGAACAGATGGCGCGCCTCGGCGAGTGGACCGGCCATCCCCAGCGCGCCCTGGACTACTGGGTCAGCCTGCTGCAGCAGCGCGAAGACGCCCAGCAGCACGAGCACGCCTGGCGACTCGCCGCCCAGCTCTTCGATTTCGACAGGGCGGTGCCCCTGCTGGCCAGACTGGGCGAACAGCGCCGTCTGAGCGACGTCGAGCTCGATGCGCTGATCTACAGCCACGAATCCCGCGGATCGCCGGAGCAGGCGGAGCAGTGGCTGCGCAGCTACCTGGCCCAGCATCCCGATCATCGCCTAGCCTGGATGCGCCTGCAGCAGAACCTGGCGTACACCGAGCAGTTCAAGGAGGAGGCGCTGGTCTGGGCGGAAATGGCCCGGCATTTTCCCCTGAGCCCGGCGGAGCGGGTCGCCTGGGCAGAGACCCACAAGAAGCTGTTCGACAGCCAGGGGGCCTGGCAGGTACTGAGCGACGTCGACAGCGAGAAGATCGAGGACGCCGACTACTGGCGCCTGCGGGCCGAGCTGGCCTGGGAGCTGGAGCACGATCAGGAGGCGCTGCGCGCCTACGACCGTCTGCAGGCCCTGCAGCAGCCGCTGTACAGCGGCAACGAGGAGCACCTGATCGCGCTGAATTCCCAGCGGAACCCGGAAAAGGCCCTGGCCCTGCTCGCCGCCAACTGGCGGCGCACCGGCGACATGCGCCGGCTGGTCAGCGCCCTGCAGATGGCCGAGTCGTTGAACGACTGGGAGCAGCTGCAGCGCCTGCTCGGCGAGGTGCAGGGCAATCCGCAGGCGGCGCGCACCCCCTACGTGTGGGTGGCCCAGGCCGCGCTGGCCGATCACCAGGGGCGCGAGGCGGAGGCCGAGGGGCTCTATCGCCGGGGGATGGAACGCTTCCCCGAGGAGAGTCTGTTCTGCGAGCGGTTGCTGTGGTTCTACGTCGACCGTGGCCGGCGTCGCGAACTGGAGCCGCTGTTGCAGCAATGGCGCGGCGAGGCCATCGGCGACAGCCGGCTCTGGCTGCCCTTCGCCAGCGCCAACCTGCTGCTCGGCCGCCACAGCGAGGCGCTCGCCTGGTATCGCCGCTATCTGCAGGCCAATCCGCGCGACTGGCTGGTCAAGGCGGCCTATGCCGATGCCCTGGAGGCCAGCGGCTACCCGGAGCTCGCGCTGCGCGTGCGGCACGAGTTGCTGGCCGAGCTGGACAATGGCGATACGAAGCTGACCCCGGAGCGTTACTCGACCTATCTGCGCCTGCTGGCCAGCAGCCATTCGGTGCAGCGTGCGAGCCGCCAGGTCGAGCAGTGGCAGGACGGTTCGCCGTTGCTGTTGCAGCAGTGGTTCGAGCGCTTCCTGATCCAGCTCGAGGCCAATAACCAGGAGGGCCTGAAGAACGAGTGGCTGGCCTGGGGCCGGGGGCGGGGGCTGGCCATCAGCCGCTACGAGGAGTTGCAGGAAGCCCTGCGCAGCCACAACCGCTCGACCCTGCAGCACCTGCTGACCGGGGCCGAACTGGATTCGGCCCAGCGGGTGGACGTGCTGCAGCAGCTGGGCCACGACGGGCCGGCCATGGCCGCAGGCCTGGAAGCCATGGGCGACGGGCAGCCGCCGCAGCTCCAGCAGCAACTGCTCGGGCAGACCCAGGAGCTGCTGCAGCGCAGCCCGCAGGGCCTGCAAGTGGGCTGGCACCGGCGCGACTACGGCGAGGTCAACGTGAGCGGGCCGCGGCTGTCCGGCGGCATCAACCTGGGGGACGACTGGTATGCGGCCCTGCGTCTCGAGGACGTCAACTACAGCGCCAGCAGCCTGAAGGAGTCACGGATGGGCGATGAGCGCAACGCCCAGCTGTCGTTGCGGCGGAACCTGGCCGACGGCGACTTCACCCTGACCCAGGACAGCAGCTGGCGCGTCGACAAGAACCGCTTCGGCCTGAGCATCAATCGCAACTGGCAGCTGTCGTCCCGCGACGAGGTGAAGCTCGATCTCGACTGGCACCGCGAGACGGACGAGACCGGGCTTCTGCGCGCCCTCGGTCGGCGCGACTCCCTCCACGTGAGCGGCCAGCATGGCTTCAGTGCGCGGGACCGGGTCAGCTGGCTGGTTGGGCACCGGCGCTACTCCACCCGCGAGGGCGACAGCCTGGGAAAAGGCGAGATCGCCAGCATCGAGCTCAACCATTCGCTGCTGTTCGCCGGCCCGACCTGGGAAGTGCGCAGCGGGGTCGAGTACCAGAACAACCGGCTGGCGAACGACCTGCCGGAAGAGCTGCTGGAGTCCATGGGCGGTCCGCTGCGGCGGGAGAATGCCAAGCCCGGGGACATCCTCCAGGACAGCTACGGCCAGGCCTACGTCGGCAGCACCTGGCGGCGCGGGCTGCCGGGAACGCTGAACCGCGGGCAGGCGCAGTACACCTGGATCGTCGACGTCATGGCCGGCTGGCAGTGGACGGAGAAGCAGATCAACTACGGCTTCAACACCGGCATCGGCATGAGCGTGCTCGGCGGCGACGAACTGGCCTTCACCGTCGGCTATCTGTCCTCCCCGCAGGGCGCCAGAAGCCAGTCCGGCGGCGTCATCGGCGTCACCTATTCGAGCCGTTTCGGGCGTTGAACGAGGAATTCCACAGGAGGGACCAACATGCAAGCCATTCGCTGCCTGATTCTGGCGCTCAGCGCGCTGCTCACGGTGGGTTGTTCCAGCTTCATCCACGAGGAGGGACCGCACCTGCCCCGCAACGCCAAGTGGGGGCTGCTGCCGCTGGTCAACTATTCCCAGGCGCCCCAGGCCGGCGAGCGCAGCGAGCAGATCCTGCTCAGCGTGCTGGGCAAGGAGGGGCTGCACCCGCAGCGCTATCCCCAGGCGGCCCAGGGCGAGCTGCCGCTGCTGGACGACCGCCAGCGACTGGACAAGGCCATGGACTGGGCCCGCCGCCAGGGCCTGGAGTACGTGATCTGCGGCAGCGTCGAGGAGTGGCAGTACAAGAACGGCCTGGACGGCGAGCCGGCGGTGGGCATCAGCCTGCAGGTGCTCAGGCCGTCTTCCGGCCAGGTGCTCTGGAGCAGCAGCGGCGCCCGCGCCGGCTGGTCGCGGGAGAGCCTGTCGGGGGCTGCCCAGAAGGTTCTCGATGAGCTGGTCGGCGAGCTGGAGATCGAATGAACACCGATGCCCTGGATTTCGCGCCGAACGATCACCGCCTGGCGCCCCGGGTCAAGGGGCGGGTGTCGTGGATCGAGACCTTCGTGCTGAGCGGGCTCGCGGTGGCCCTGGGCTACTGGCTGTCGCCCGGCGATCCCCTGCATGCCTACGCCAGTTTTCCCTGGACCGTGCTGGTGCCCCTGCTGCTGGGCATGCGCTACGGCTTCCTGCACGGGCTGGCCGGCTCCGCCCTGCTGGTCCTGGCGCTGTTCGGCTACCGGGCCTTCGGCCCGGGGCTGTACCCCGAACTGCCGATGGCCTTCATCGCCGGTCTGCTCGTCTGCGGCATGCTGGTCGGCGAGTTCCGCGACATCTGGGAGCGCCGCCTGCGGCGCCTGCAGCTGGCCAACGAGTACCGCCAGCAGCGGCTCGACGAGTTCACCCGGGCCCACCACATCCTGCGCATCTCCCATGACCGCCTGGAACAGCGCATCGCCGGCAGCGACCAGAGCCTGCGCAGTTCGCTGCTCGGCCTGCGCAGCCAGCTGCGCGCCGTGCCGCGGGAGAACGACGCCCTGCAGGCGCTGGCCGAGCCGATCCTCAACCTGCTCGGCCAGTACGGTTCGCTGCGCATCGCCGGCCTCTACCGGGTGCGGGACGGGCGGCCGGTCGAGCCGCCGCTCGCCGTGCTCGGACGGATGCCGGGAATCCGCCCCGACGACCTGCTGGTGGGCCTGTGCCTGGAGCGGGGCGAGCTGGTCAGCCTGCGCGAGGAGCTGCTGGAGCGGGGCGAGCACCGCGAGCATTCGGACCTGCAGGTCTGCGTGCCGCTGGTCGACACCCGCGGCCGGACCCTCGGCCTGCTGGCGGTCGCCCAGATACCGTTCTTCGCCCTCAACGAGCGCACCCTGAGCCTGCTGGCGATCCTCGCCGGGCACATCGCCGACCTCCTGCTCAGCGATCCCGACGCTCTGCAGCTCAAGGACGCCGATGCCCAGGTCTTCACCGAGAACCTCAACCGCGCCCTGCTGGATGCCCGCAACCACGGCCTGCCGGCCTGCCTGTACGCCTTCGAGCTCAGCGAGCCGCAGCGCAGCGAGGAGCTGCAACGCCTGCTGGAGGAAAGCCAGCGCGGTCTCGATCTGCTCCTGAAGCTGGTCAACGTGCGCAACCGGCCCTGCCTGCTGGTGCTGCTGCCGCTGACCTCGGCGCTGGGCGCGGAAGGCTATCTGAAGCGTCTGCTCGGACTACTGGCGGAGCGCTACGGCCCGGAGCGCGACCCGAAGAGCTTGGGCATCCGGGTCCTGCAGTACGAGCTGAAGGTGGGCAACGAACGGGAGTCGTTGCGGCAATTCCTGTACAACGAATGTGGACTCGATGACCAGCATATTGCTCTTTAGCGCGGCCTTCCTGTTCGAACTGGCCAGCTGGGCGAGCCTGTTCGGCGAACTGACCGAGGGGCAGTCGGCGCTGCTGTTCGTCGTCTGCCATGGCCTCGGCAGCCTGCTGCTGGCGGGCGGAACCGGCGCGCGCCTGTACCGTTGCTACCCCGGCGCCGGGGGCTGGAGCCTGGTGCTGCCGTTCTGCCTGGCCTTCTGCATTCCCCTGGTCGGCCCGCTCGGTCTGTTGCTCTCGGTCGTTCCCGGACTCTCCCGCCCGCGCCAGCGCAAACCCAGACCCTGGCGTGCGCTGGGGGTGCCGGCCCTGCCGTTCCGTCCGCCGGGGCAGGCGCAGAAGCTGATGTTCAGCGACGGCGGGCTGCAGGACGTCCTGCAGCACTCGCCCGACCCCGACCAGCGGCTCACGGCGCTGGTCGCCACCCGCCGGATGCGCGGCAAGGACGCGATCCCGGTGCTCAAGCTGGCCCTGCGCGACCCGTCGGACGAGGTGCGCCTGCTGGCCTACTCGATGCTCGACCAGCGCGAGAGCCGGATCAACCAGCGCATCGAGGCGACCCTGGCCAAGCTGGCCGAGGCCGCGCCGTCGCAGCGTGGCGAGCTGTTCGGCACGCTGGCGCGCTGGTACTGGGAGCTGGCCTACCTGGGCCTGGCCCAGGGCAGCGTGCTCGACCACGTGCTCGACCAGGCCGGTCAGTACGTCGAGCAGGCCCTGGCCAACGGCGGCGGCTTCGCCCTGCGCCTCCTCGCCGGACGCATCGCCCTGGCCCAGGGCCGGCTGGACCGGGCCGAGGAGCAGCTTCTGCTGGCGGAGCGAGCGGGCATCGCCGCCGAGCGGCTGCTGCCGTTCCGCGCCGAACTGGCCTTCAGCCAGCGGCGTTACCAGGAGATTCCCGGGCTCTTGGCGAAGCTGCCCGCCGAGATGCTGCAACGCCCGCCCTTCGCAGCCCTGGCGAGGTACTGGCTATGAGCGAAACCTCTTCCCCCGAGCCCGTGGCGGACGTCTGCCTGCTGCTGGAGGGCACCTGGCCCCATGTGCGCGGCGGCGTGTCCAGCTGGGTCGACCAACTCATCCGCGGGCTGCCCGAGCTGAGCTTCTCGGTCTGCTTCCTCGGCGGCCGGCGCGACGACTACGGCTCGCCCCATTACCCGATGCCGGCGAACGTGGTGCATTACCGGGAGTGCTTTCTGGAAAGCGCCTGGCAGTCGGAACCGCCGCCGACTGCCGGGCGCGGTCGCGACGTCGAGCGCGACCTGCGCATCCTCAGCCAATTCCTGCACGCTCCCGAGGAGCCGAGCGCGGAGCAGGGCGAGGCGCTGCTCGACGTGCTCGCCGCCGGCAGCCTCGGCCTCGCCGACGTGCTGTACAGCCGGGCCAGCTGGTCGGTGATCCGCGAGAGCTATCTGCGCCACTGCAGCGACCCGTCCTTCGTCAACTACTTCTGGAGCCTGCGCATCATGCAGGCGCCGCTGCTGATGTTCGGCGAACTGGCCCGGCGCCTGCCGCGGGCCCGGCTGATCCATTCGGTGTCGACCGGCTACGCCGGCCTGCTCGGCAGCATCCTGCAGCGGCGCTGGCGCTGCGCCTACCTGCTCACCGAGCACGGCATCTACACCAAGGAGCGCAAGATCGACCTGGCCCAGGCCGGCTGGATCGCCGAACGGCCCGACGACGCCCTGAGCACGGCGCTGGATGCCGAGCTCGGCTACATCCGGCGTCTGTGGATCCGCTTCTTCGAGCGGATCGGCCTGCTGACCTACCGTTCGGCCGACCCGATTATCTCGCTCTACGAGGGCAACCGCCGCCGGCAGGTTCAGGACGGCGCGGACTCCGCGCGGACCCGGGTGATCCCCAACGGCATCCGTCTCGAAGCCTGGGCCGATGCCCTGGCACGCCGGCCGCGGGGCATTCCGCCGGTGGTCGGGCTGGTCGGCCGGGTGGTGCCGATCAAGGACGTGAAGACCTTCATCCGCGCCATGCGCGGCGTGGTCAGCGCCATGCCCGAGGTGCAGGGCTGGATCGTCGGTCCGGAAGAGGAGGACCCGGCCTATGCCGCCGAGTGCCGCAACCTGGTGGTCAGCCTCGGGCTGCAGGAGCAGGTCAGGTTCCTCGGCTATCAGAAGCTCGGCGACGTGCTGCCCAGGCTGGGGCTCATGGTGCTGACCTCGATCAGCGAGGCGCAGCCCCTGGTGATCCTCGAAGCCTGGGCGGCCGGCACGCCGGTGATCAGCAGCGACGTCGGCTCCTGCCGGGAGATGATCGAGGGCGGCAGCGCCGAGGACCGCGATCTGGGCAGCGCCGGCGATGTGGTCGCCATCGCCGATCCGCAGGCGACCGCCCGGGCCATCCTGCAACTGCTGCGAAATCCGACGCGCTGGCAGGCGGCCCAGGCGGTGGGGCTGGAGCGGGTCGGGCGCTATTACGGCGAGGCCCTGATGCTGGAGCGCTATCGGCGCCTGTACCGGGACGCCATGGAGGGTGCCCGATGGCCGGCATAGGCTTCCAGCTGCGGCGGATACTCTCCGAGGACACCTACACGGCGACCCTGCGCGCCTATTTCTACGCCGGGCTGATCGGCTCCGGGCCCTGGGTGCTGTCCATCGTCAGCGTGATGCTGATCGGCGTGTTCAGTCTCGGCGAGCGCATGCCGGCCCAGCACGTGCGCCAGTTCCTGGTGACCGTCACCTACCTGATGGCGGTGTCGCTGATCGTCACCGGCGGGTTGCAGCTGTTCTTCACCCGCTTCGTCTCCGACCGCCTGTTCGAACGCCAGCACGGGCGGGTCGTGCCCAACCTGCTGGGCATCCTGCTGCTGGTGAGCGTGGTCTCGGCAGTCCTCGCGCTGCTGGCCCTCGGACTGCTGTTCGACCAGCCGTTCGCCTACCGGCTCCTGGTGCTGGCCAATTTCGTGGTGCTCTGCAACCTGTGGCTGGTGATCATCTTCCTGTCCGGGATGAAGGCCTACAACCGCATCCTCGCGGTGATGCTGGTCGGCTATGCGCTGATGGTGCTGAGCGCCTATCTGCTGCGCTTCCTGCAGATGGAGGGGCTGCTGCTGGCCCTGCTGATCGGCCACGCCAGCCTGCTGTTCATCTTCCTCCGTGACATCCTGCGCGAGTATCCGGCCGACCGCCTGCTGGCCTTCGACTTCCTCGACCGCCGGCAGACGTTCGTCAGCCTGCTGGCCACCGGGTTCTGCTACAACCTGGGGATCTGGGTGGACAAGTTCATCTTCTGGTTCAACCCGCACACCTCCTCGGCGGTGATCGGGCCGTTGCGGGCGTCGATCTTCTACGACCTGCCGATCTTCCTCGCCTACCTGTCGATCATTCCCGGCATGGCGGTGTTCCTGGTGCGCATCGAGACGGATTTCGCCGAGTGGTACGAGCGCGTCTACGCGGCGATCCGCGGCGGCGAGACGCTGCAGCGGATCGGCCGGCTCAAGGAGGAAATGACCCTGTCGATCCGCCAGGGCCTGCTGGAGATCTGCAAGGTGCAGGGGCTGACGGTGGTGCTGCTGGTCCTGCTGGCGCCGCGCCTGCTCGAATGGCTGGGCATCTCCAGCTACCACCTGCCGCTGTTCTACGTGGACCTGGTCGGGGTGAGCGTCCAGGTGGTGTTCATGGCGCTGCTCAACGTGTTCTTCTACCTGGACAAGCGCGCCACGGTGCTGAAGCTCTGCCTGCTGTTCGTCGTTCTCAACGGGGCGCTGACGGTATTCAGCCAGCGGCTCGGGCCGGTCTTCTTCGGCTACGGCTTCACCCTCTCGCTGCTGGTCTGCGTTCTGGTCGGACTGCAGCTGCTCTCCAGCGCTCTGGAGGATCTGGAGTACGAGACCTTCATGCTCGGCCGCTGAGGCCTCAGGCCGACAGGGCGAGCAGCCAGCCGGCGATTCCGCTGAGCAGGACCACCAGCCAGGGCGGCAGCTTCCAGACCATCAGGGCGACCAGTGCCAAGAGGGCCAGCCCGAAGTCGCCGGGGCCGCGGATGGCACTGGTCCAGACCGGCTGGTACAGCGCCGCCAGCAGCAGCCCGACCACTGCCGCATTGATGCCGGCCAGCGCCGCCTGCACCCGCATACTGCTGCGCAGCCGCTCCCAGAAGGGCAGCGCGCCGATCACCAGCAGGAAGGACGGGGCGAAGATGGCGATCAGGCAGATCAGGCCGCCGAGCCAGCCGTTCGGCGCGACCTTCGAGGAGGCACCTAGAAAGGCCGAGAAGGTGAACAGCGGACCCGGCACCGCCTGGGCGGCGCCATAGCCGGCCAGGAAGGTGTCGTTGTCCACCCAGCCCGGCGGCACCACCTCGGCCTGCAGCAGCGGCAGCACCACGTGGCCGCCGCCGAACACCAGCGAGCCGGCGCGGTAGAAAGAGTCGATCAGCCGGGTGGCCTGATTCGGCCAGAGCTCGGCCAGCAGCGGTAGGCTCAGCAGCAGGGCGAGAAACAGCCCGAGCGACAGGCTGGCCGCGCCTCGTCCCACCCGTATCGGCAACTGGTCGTGGGACTCCGGGCGAGTCGGCTTGAACAGCCACAGGCCGAGGGCCCCTGCCGCCAGGATCACGCCGATCTGGCCCAGGGCCGTGGGGCGGAGCAGCACGGCGCAGGCGGCCACTGCCATGATGGTGATGCGCGGGGTATCCGTGCAGAGGTTGCGCGCCATGCCCCAGACCGCCTGGGCCACCACGGCGACGGCGACGACCTTGAGTCCGTGCAGGGCGCCAGACGGCAGGGTCTCGCCCCAGGTTGCGATGCCCTGCGCGAACAGGATCAGGGCGAGCGCGGAGGGCAGGGTGAAACCGGTCCAGGCCGCCAGTGCCCCGGCATAGCCGGCGCGGGACAGGCCGAGCGCCATGCCCACCTGACTACTGGCCGGGCCGGGGAGGAACTGGCAGAGGGCGACCAGATCGGCGTAGCTGCGCTCGCTCAGCCAGCTGCGGCGGGCGACGAACTCCTCCCGGAAGTAGCCCAGGTGGGCGATGGGGCCGCCGAAGGAGGTGAGCCCGAGGCGCAGGAAGGCGAGGAAGACCTCCCAGGCGCCGGCTGCCCCGGTCGCGGTGGCCTGTTGTGGTGGCAGCATGATTCTAATGCTCTCCTGATAAGGCGATGGCCATGTTCTGGAAGACGTTCGCCATGGCTCCGGAGTCTCTCTGGGTGCATTCATCGTCCGTTGAGTTGGGCAGAGACTACCCCGAACGACCCGGGGCCCGTGCATGAGTTTTACCTACTCATCAGGCGGCTGCTGGAGAGCGGAGCCGGAAGCGGATGGCCGGCGAGGGGGAGGGGGCAAGGCCGACCGCGACTAGCGGGCCGGCCTTGAGGCGGGACGATCAGCCCAGGACGTAGCGGCCGGGGGCTGCTTCCAACGGCGGGAACTTGGCGTTGCCGCTGCGCTTCACGGCCGGGCGCTGCTCGCCGGCATGCTGGGCCAGCCAGGCGAACCAGTCGCTCCACCAGCTGCCGGGCTTCTTCTCGGCGCTTTCGAACCAGGCGTCCGGATCGGCAGGGGTCTGTTCGTTGATCCAGTACTGACGCTTGTTCTGTGCCGGCGGGTTGATGATGCCGGCGATGTGCCCCGAAGCGCCGAGCACGAAGCGGGTGTCGCCGGAGAGCAGGTTGGCGCTCTGGTAGGCACCGCGCCAGGGCACGATGTGGTCGTCCTGGGTGCCGACCAGATAGGCCGGTGCAGTGATCTTGCTCAGGTCCAGCTTCACCCCGCAGCAGTCCAGCTCGCCGGACTTGAGATCGTTCTGCAGGTAGGTGTGGCGCAGATACCAGCAGTACATGGGGCCGGGCAGGTTGGTGCTGTCGTTGTTCCAGAACAGCAGGTCCAGCGCGCGCGGCTTCTGGCCCTTCAGGTACTTGTCGACGTTGTAGTTCCACCACAGCTCGTTGGGGCGCAGCAGGGAGAAGGTGTTGGCCATGTCCTGACCGCGGAACAGGCCGATCCGCCCGCCGCCTTGGCCGCCGATGGCCCGCTCCCAGTAGGTGACCAGCTGTTCGTCCACGTACACGTCGAGAACGCCGGTATCGGAGTAGTCGAGGAAGGTGACCAGCAGCGTCAGGCTGCTCGCGCTGTCCGTGTCGCCCTGCGCCGCCAGGACCGCCAGGGCGCTGCACAGCAGGGTTCCGCCGATGCAGTAGCCGACGCAGTTGACCCGGCGTTCGCCACTGATCGCCTGGGTGACCCGGATGGCCTTGATCACGGCATCCTGAACGAAGTCGTCCCAGGTCAGCTCCACGCAGCTGTCGTCGAAGTTGCGCCAGGAAACCAGGAACACCTGATGGCCCTGCTCGAGGGCATGGCGGATCAGCGAATTTTGCGGCTGCAGATCCAGGATGTAGTACTTGTTGATCGCCGGCGGAACGATCAGCAGCGGACGCTTGTACTGCTGCTCGGTGCGCGGGCGGTACTGGATCAGCTGGAACAGCTCGTTCTCGAATACCACGTCGCCCGGCGTGGTCGCCATGTGCTCGCCGACCTTGAAGTCGCCGCTGTCGCACTGGCGCAGCTTGCCTTCCTTCAGGTCGCTGGCCAGATGCAGCATGCCGTTGAACAGGCTGACCCCGTTGGTCTTCACCAGGGTGTCGATGGCGTCCGGGTTGCTGGCGAGGAAGTTGCTCGGCGCACTGGCGGCGATCGCCTGCTCCACCAGGTAGCGCAGGCGCAGGCGCGGCTTGTCTTCCTCGATCTTCAGCTCGTCGAGCAGCGCCATCATGTAGCGGGCGTTGAGCAGGTAATAGGCTGCCAGCGAACCGAATAGCGGCGTGTTCCAGTTTTCGCTGGCAAAGCGCTTGTCGGTGAAGCTGAATGGCTGGCGGGTGAGAAGCTGCACGCCGAGCTGATACCACTCGCGCTGGTAGTCGTCCTGCATCTGCCGAAGGCGATCTTTCGGGACATCGAACCATTCCGCATCGTCCTCCCCGGAGAACCAGGGAGTGGTCTTGATCCAGAGGCGCAACTGCTGCAAGGCGAAGCTGGCGATGAAAGGCGTCTGAGCTGTCCAGAAGCTTGAAAACGGTGTGGCTTGATCCATGGAATTCTTCCCGTAAGGCATACCGGATTTGAGGCTGTAGCGACCCTGCCCGAACGGCAGATGACCGAAGGATATGGGTGGCTGGAATACAAATGAGCCCCACAGGGGCTCATTCGCTCTGATGACTGGCAGATATCGCGAGGCCCGGGCGATCAGCGCTCGATGGCGATAGCCACGCCTTGGCCGCCGCCGATGCAGAGGGTGGCCAGGCCTTTCTTGGCGTCGCGACGGATCATTTCGTGCACCAGGGTCACCAGGATACGGCAGCCGGAGGCACCGATCGGGTGACCGAGGGCAATGGCTCCGCCGTTGACGTTGACCTTGCTGGTATCCCAGCCGAGCTCCTTGTTGACGCTCAGGGCCTGGGCGGCGAAGGCTTCGTTGGCCTCGATCAGGTCCAGATCGTTCACGGACCAGCCGGCCTTTTCCAGGCAGCGGCGGGTGGCCGGGACCGGGCCGATGCCCATGATCGACGGATCGACGCCAGCGTTGGCATAGGCGGCGATGCGGGCCAGCACCGGCAGGCCGAGAGCCTTGGCCTTTTCCGCGCTCATCAGCAGGACTGCGGCGGCGCCGTCGTTGATGCTGGAGGAGTTACCGGCGGTGACGGTGCCGTCTTTCTTGAAGGCCGGCTTGAGCTTGGCCAGGGCCTCGCTGGTGGTTTCGGCGCGCGGCTGCTCGTCGGTGTCGAACACGAGCGGATCGCCCTTGCGCTGGGGAATCGAGATCGGGGTGATCTGGTTCTTGAAGTGGCCGGCTTCGATGGCGGCTACGGCCTTTTGCTGGGAGGCAGCGGCGAAGGCGTCTTGCTCTTCGCGGGTGAGGCTGTATTTCTCGACCAGGTTTTCCGCGGTGATGCCCATGTGGTAGTCGTTGAAGATATCCCACAGACCGTCCTGGATCATGCTGTCGACCAGCTTGGCGTGGCCCATGCGCAGGCCGGTGCGGACGGCGGGAGCCACGTAGGGGGACAGGCTCATGTTTTCCTGGCCGCCGGCGATGATGACGTCGGCGTCGCCACAACGGATGGCCTGGGTGGCCAGATGCAGGGCCTTGAGACCCGAGCCGCAGACCTTGTTCAGGGTCATCGCCGGAACGGCTGCCGGCAGGCCGGCCTTGATGACGGCCTGGCGGGCGGGGTTCTGACCCACGCCTGCGGTCAGCACCTGGCCCAGGATCACTTCATCCACCTCAGTACCTTCGAGCTGGGTCTGCTGGAGCAGTTGGCGGATCACCGCTGCACCCAGATCGGCGGCAGGGATGTTGGCGAGGGAGCCCTGGAAGCTGCCGACGGCAGTACGGGTCGCGGCGACGATTACAACCTCTTTCATGTAACACCTCTTGAAATGGGGGAGAGGGACGGCTCGGGAAGCTTAGTCGCTTCCCGAGGGGCGTCATTGCATGTTCAGACCGCCGTTGACGGAGAAGTCGGCGCCGGTGGCATAGGCCGCGTCTTCCGAGGCGAGCCAGGCGACCATGCTGGCGATTTCTTCCGGCTGACCCAGGCGGCCGACCGGGATGCCGGCAGCGATCTGCTCGAGGACTTCCGGACGCATGGCGCCGGTCATTTCAGTGAGGATGTAACCGGGGGAGATGGTGTTGACGGTCACGCCTTTGCCAGCCACTTCGCGCGCCAGGGCCATGGTGAAACCATGGATGCCGGCTTTGGCAGCGGAGTAGTTGGTCTGGCCGAATTGGCCGCGCTGACCGTTGATGGAGGAGATGTTGATGATCCGGCCCCAGCCCTTGCCCAGCATGTCCTCGACCACCTGCTTGGTGGTGTTGAACAGGCCGTTGAGGTTGGTGTTGATCACCGCGTGCCAGTTTTCCGGAGTGAGTTTGCGGAAGCTCGCGTCGCGGGTGATGCCGGCGTTGTTGACCAGTACGTCGATGCTACCGACCTGCTCGCGCAGTTCGGCGAAAGCCCGGCTGGTGCTTTCCCAGTCGGCCACGTCATGTTCGCAGACGAGGAAGTTGAAGCCCTCGTCGCGCTGGGCTGCCAACCAGCCATCCTTGCGCTTGGATTGCGGAGTGCAGCCGACGACTACCTTGAAGTTTTCCTTGTAGAGGCGACGGCTGATTGCGGCTCCGATTCCACCCATGCCACCCGTTACGAATGCAATACGTTGATTGCTCATAGATTTCCCTTCCTTTGTCGGGGACCGAGGCAGACTCGCGACTGGATGAGCAGTACACGTGCTGCACTGGGTCGATGGTGTGATTGCCGAAATCGATTCTGTGCCGTGACGCGTCCGAGGGTAGTGCCCGTCGGTGACATCGTACTGGCTATCGGTGCCACCTCGGGATCGACCGGCGGATGACTTTTGCGATGGGTTGCGGCACCCTAGTCCGGCTTGCCCGACGCACGCTCGTAACACAATGGCTTTTTAATTTCATGGCGTTATGAGGTGCAATCAAGCGGCTATCAGTCGGGAAAGGAAGCAATCGGCCAGCCGAGCCTGGGTGTCATGCGCCCCGCCAAGGAAGAGCGTTCGGTATGCGCATTGCACAGGCGGTAGTGGCTGTCTGGATATGGAAATCCGGGAACAGACGAGAGTGATCCGGCCAGGAACCAAGGCCGCGGCCTCAAGGTCTCTCGCTTCTGTTTCGGTCTTATGGGCCCATGGAAAATAGAGCGGTAAGGGATATGTTTACAGTCAGTGTGGGATATGCACGACTCGTCGAGGAGACGCTCAGGGCTGAGGGATTGAAGGTCGAGACCCTGCTGAGGGAACTGGAGCTGAGTTCCGATCTGTTCAAGGACCCCGCAGGGTGTCGCGTCAACGATCTTGCCCGGCTTATCAGCCGGGCGGTTGTGCACAGCAGCAACCCGGATATCGGATTGAAGGCATACGGGCAGGTCAGGCCGGGGATTTATGACGTGGTGGGCTACGTGATGATGTCCAGCTCCACCTTGAAGCGTGCCCTGGAACATCTGGTCCGGTTCAGTGCATTGATCGATAACGGCATGGAGCTCTCCCTGCAGAAGGAGGGTTCCGTTTATCGGCTGCGAAGCGATCGGCATGGCGGCTGCAAAGGCATACCGCGCCAGTTCTACGACGTGGGGACGGCGGCGTTGCTGTCCTATCTGCGCTGGATGTGCGGCGACCGGCAGTTCAAGCCGCTGCGTGTCGAGTTCATGCACGCCGAGCCGGCCGATACCAGCGAGTACGAGCGCGTGCTCCAATGCCCCTTCCAGTTCGACTCGTCCTCTTATTCCATCTTGTTCGAGCAGGAGGCGCTCGAGGCTCGTCTGAGCACGGCCGACGAGGCCTTGGCGGATATGCACGAGCGTTTCGCCGAGCTGCGCCTCAACGAGCAGACCTCTCAGCTCAGCGCCTGGCGCGTCCAGCAGTTGATCATCGAGCGTCTGACCGAGGGCGAGCCGACCATCGAGGAAGTGGCGGCAGCGCTCTTCGTCAGCAAGCGCACTTTGCAGCGGTGTCTCAAGAAGGAGGGCACCCAGTACAAGGACCTGCTCAATGAAACCCGCCGCCAGCAGGCGCACCTGTATTTGCGTCATTCGCATTTCAGTCTGCAGGAAGTGGCCTATCTGCTGGGTTTCCATGAGCACAGCAGCTTTTTCCGGGCCTGTTCGCGCTGGTTCGGCATGACGCCGGGCCAGTATCGCGCCGATCGCGGGTTCGCTGCGGGCGGAGCGCCTTTGGCTGCCTATGGTTGACCTGGCATAGCGAGGATCTTCCGTCCGGGCGCATCCCGCTCCTTGTGCGGGTTGGCATGAGGCCATACCCGGGCGGGAATGGCCTTGCCCCGGGCCCGTTATTCGGGCCGATCTTCCTGACGTGGTTTGGTCGTTCTCCGCCGGCCAGGCTTCCATGGGCCGCTGAGGATTTCCGCCGAGGTCTTGGCTGCCTTGCTGGCAGCCTGGGGCCTCGCCGCCGCTTTGCTGCGTGCGCTCTTCCTGGCCGGGGCCGTCTCGGCGAGTGGGGGCTCCAACGAGGTGATATCGGCGCAGGGCGTCGGTGCCACAGCGGTCTCGCCCGCGTCGGGCAGGCTATTCCAGGCGCCAGCTTGGGAAACCTCGTCCGTTGCCGGCAGGGTCTGAGCGTTATCGACTGGTAGCGGCTCATCGTCCTGCCGAGACCGGATGGCCGGCTCCGCCAGCGGTTGTCCCAGCACGGCATGCAGCTCGCGCCAACACTCGCCGAGGGGACCTTGCGCATGCGCCAGCATGGGCTCGCTCCTGAGGGCGAGTTCCAGTGCCTGCTTGCGCGATGCGTCGTCGGGCAGCAGCAGGGGGAGGGTGCGCAGGCTTTCTTCGGGATGGGCGAAGACCAATAGGCTCTGCAGGCGTGCCGTTTCGCGCAGAGCCACCGGATCGAGCGATCCGCTCGGCCCGAAAAGGTCGCGGAGATGTTCGGCAAAGCGGTCGATGCTGGCTTTGCCGTGCGCCCCCGCCGCCTGTCCGAGCAGAAGGAAAATGCGCAGGATGGCTTCGATGCGGCCCCCCGCGGGCAAGGCTTCCTGCAGCCGCTCGCTCAGGTCACGGTCCTGCTGGAGGGCGTGCTCGTTCTCCCGTTTCGGTGCCTTCTCGCCCATCATGGCGGCGAGCCAGCCGTAGGAACCATGGAAGCAGGCTTCGTGGATGGCATCGCGGAGATCCCGGTATGTGTCCAGCGCGTCCTCCACCTGCAGGGAGAACAGGGTCTGCCATTGGAAGAGGGGATTCTGCGGGTGGACCCGGTAGCGGTTTTCTCGGGCAGCGGTGGAGGCAGCCGGGAGCCACCATAGCGCCGGATTCAGGCTGCTCCAGACGGCTTGGCTCATCTGGAACGGATGAGCTTTGCGCAGGGCTTCGGCCGTGGGTTCGTTGATCGCACGGCTCAGCCAGGGGCGCACGCAACAGTCGTAGAGGCTGCTGTTCAGTCGGGAGATGCGGTCGACCAGGGCAAACTCCCGTTCGTCCTCTTTTCCGTCCCGGTCATGGGCGAGGATGTCGGCGATCTGCCGGTGCTCGAAATGAACTTGGTAGCTTTCCTCCCCGTCCAGCGTCTCTTCGCCGTCGATGATCAGCTCGTACAGCCCGGGCGGAAGAGCGGTGATGACAGCGAAGGCGTCGATCAGTTGGCGGTGCTCCCGGCGAGTGACCTGGGACGAGGTGAATATCCCCAGGTGGCCGATGCTGGTGTGCTTCAGATAGACAATGGTGCGTCCGGCATCGCGCAGGGCCAGATCGCTCGGATAGATGTCGGCGATCCAGTTGAGCGCCTGTTGCGGGGGCGTGATGTTGTCGCCATCGGAACAGAACACGACCACCGGCGCTTCGATCCAGCGCAGGTCGACATGGCGCTGGCCAGGGTCGCCGCCGACCAGACGGTTGCCGATGAACAGGTCGTCGACGATGGTTTCGATCTCCTCGCTGTTGTGCAGGGTCGGGCTGCCCCACCAGCGCTCGAAGTCCAGGAAGCGCGGAGCCTCGCTGTCGATGTTGGCGAAGAGGTTGTAGTACTTGTTCCAGAGGTTGGTGGCAGGGTCGAGGGCCTCGAAGTTGCTGACCAGCCAGGTGCCATCGAAGCGTCCGTTGCCCAGGTCGCTGCCCAGACGGGTCATCCAGGCGCCACCGAACAGTCCGCCGACATAGCGCATCGGATTGCTGCCGCTGACCCCGGCCCAGTAAGACAGCGGCGCGCCGTTGATGACAACGAGGCCGGGCAGTTCCGGTCTGGTCGCGGCCAGGCCCATGATCGCCCAGCCGGCCTGACAGTTGCCGATGATGATCGGCTTTCCGCTTCGCGGATGGCGCTGGGCGACCAGTTCGATGAACCGGGCTTCGGCATGGGCGATGTCGGCGAGTGTCTGACCCCGGGCCGGTGCATGGCTGAAGCCGACGAAGTAGGTCGGGTGACCCGCGCGCAGGCTCTCGCCGATGATCGAATCCTGCTTGAATCCGCCGATACCTGCGCCCTGGCCACCGCGCGGATCGACCACAATAACCGGCGGGCGATGGTCGTCGATCATCAGGTCTTCTGCGGGAAGAATGTGCAGCAGCGAGTAATTGACCGGGCGCGGCAGATCTTGTCCGTCGAGCAATACCTCGTAGTCGAACTTGAGCAGCAGGGGATAGCCCGCGCGGGCGTAGTCCAGGGCGTTGTCGCCGCGCTGGCGCAAGGTGTCCCAGAACAGCAGGCTGCGCTGGCCGAGGTCCACCAGATATTCGGACCAGTCGGTCATGCTCGGCGGCTGCAGGCGACCTTCGCGCAAGAGTCGAAGCTTGCCCTCCTGGCGCCGTTGCAATCCATCCGCAATCACCTGGCCTTGCCGGTTCAGCAATGCACCTAGGCGCTTGATCAATCCTGCCAGTAAGACAACTGTATCTTGCTTCGCAAAAAAATAATCCCTGTTCATGGCTGTGCCTCCTGGCTCGGATCGTGTGGTCGCGTACGGTAAGGAACGTCCTCAAGGGGCTGGAAGTCTAGTTGTCACCCTTGCGCGCACCGGTCGGCGCGCTGGAGCCCTGGGGTTTATAACGTGACGGGGTAGGCTTGGCAAAAATATTTTTTGCAGTGCAAAAAGTGGTTGCGCAAATCATTTTGCGGCGCAACAATGAATCTGCCCGTTGAGCCAGTCATTCGTAACCAGCGGCACGCAAGGCCGGCACGGCCCAAATCCTTCGTAGGAGATACGACATGTCCGTTTTTGATCTGGAAAAACTGGAAAGCGCTTCGAAATCCCACCTGGATACCCTGCAGCAGCTGAACAGCCGGCTGTTTGCGAGTGTCGAAGAGTTCTCCCAACTGCAGTTCAAGACCCTGCGCCAAACCACCGACGACAACTTCGAGAACGTGCGCAAGCTGCTGTCGGTCCGTGATCCGCAGGCCTTCATCGAACTGCAGGCCTCCTTCTTCAAGCCGAACGAGCAAGCCGAGCGTTTCGTCGAGTTCAGCCGCCAGGCTTACGACCTGTTCTCCCGCTTCCAGGGCGAGGTCACCAAGCTGGCCGAGCGTCAGATCGAAATCGGCACCCAGCAGGTGCAGGAACTGGTGGAAGAAATCAGTAAGAACGCTCCGGCTGGCGCCGAGCCGGTGGTTTCCGTGTTCAAGTCGGCTGTGGAAAGCGCCGGCAACGTCTACGAAAGCGCCCAGAAGGCCGCCAAGCAGGCCTCGAAGCAGGCGGCCGATATCGCTGAGAGCGGCATCGACGCTGCCGCTGCCGCTGCTGCGCAGGGCAAGAAGACTGCCTGATCGGCAGATCGTGGCTCCCGCTTCCGGAGCCGCCGTGGTGTGGTTGTACCCTCCTAACAAGTCCCCCTAGGCGGTGAGGTCAGGCTTTCTGGCCCTCATCGCCCTCTTTTTTGCTGCTGCCTGCGCCGGCGCCTCCTAGTCCGGAGAACACTCCGAACATGTTCTGCGTGTTCAGGTAGAGCTTCTTGGTTTGCTCGACGTACTGACGCATCAGGTCCTGCATCATCGGGGCTTGGGCTTGCATGAACTCGCTCCAGGCCTGGCTCGACTGCAGCCCGGCCTGGGTCTGCACGTCGATGACCGACTGGATGCTCTTCTCCAGATAGCTGCCGAGCATGCCCTGGAAGGGGCCGTAGAAGCGGATGATCCCCTTGAGCATCTCGGTGCTGAAGATCGGTTCGCCGTCACCTTCGGCCTCCTGGATGATCTGCAGGAGGATGCTCCGCGTCAGATCTTCGCCGGTCTTCGCATCGACGACCTGGAAGGGCTCTTCGCTGATCACCAACTGGCGGATATCGGCAAGCGTGATATGACTGCTGGTGCGTGTGTCATACAGGCGGCGGTTGGGGTATTTCTTGATCAGGCGGACATCGTTCCGGCCAGTGGCAGACATACGCGTATCCCGTTACATGACAGATGTTGTCATGTTAGCCGAACGAGATCGGCCTGTCTGGCCGGGGCCTGTACCTGGGCGAGGAGGAGGGCTGTCCGGCGCCAGTGGAGGTCACTGGCGGCCGACGGATGGCGCGGCGATTCCGTTCGGAGGGGCGCTCGGCTTCCGATTCAGTTGATCAGGCTGAGGAACTCGCTGCGGGTCGCCGCATTGGCCCGGAACTGGCCGAGCATCACCGAAGTGACCATCGAGGAGTTCTGCTTCTCCACGCCGCGCATCATCATGCACATGTGCTGGGCTTCGATCACCACGGCGACCCCGGCTGCGCCGGTGACCGACTCGACCGCCTCGGCGATCTGGCGAGTCAGGTTTTCCTGGATCTGCAGGCGACGTGCATACATGTCGACGATGCGTGCGACCTTCGACAGGCCCAGCACCTTGCCGTTGGGCAGATAGGCCACGTGAGCCTTGCCGATGAACGGGAGCATGTGGTGCTCGCAAAGGGAATACAGCTCGATGTTCTTCACCAGCACCATTTCGCTGTTGTCCGAGCTGAACAGCGCGCCGTTGACGATTTCCTCGAGGGTCTGCTGATAACCGCGGCAGAGATACTGCATGGCTTTGGCTGCACGCTTGGGCGTATCGACCAGACCTTCACGGCTTACGTCCTCGCCAAGATAGCCGAGAATCGCGGTGTACTGCTGTTCCAGGGACATGGGTCTTCCTGTGGGGGCTTGTTTGAAGTACCAGGCGCAGGTTAGGGCGCGCGGGTCAGGCTTGCAAGCGTACCGTGATGTGGTCGAGGGCGGTCAGGACTTCATTCATCGCGGCCTTCGAGCATGTTTCGCTTGAGCAGGACGTAGAGAGCGCCGGTGCCGCCGTGCTTCGCCTGGCAGGAGACGAAACCGAGCACCTGCGGATGCTGGCGCAGCCAGGTGTTCACATGGCTCTTCAGCATCGGCCGCTTGCCGTCCAGGCGTACCGCCTTGCCGTGGGTAACCCGTACGCACCGCACCTCGAATTTCACCGCTTCGGCGAGAAAATCCCAGAGCGTCTCGCGGGCCTTCTCCATGCTCATGCCATGCAGGTCCAGGCTTCCTTCGAAGCTGATCTGGCCGGCCTTGAGCTTGCGCATCTGGCCTTCCTGAACGCCTTCGCGGGCCCAGTACAGTTCGTCCTCGGCGCCTACGTCGATGACGAACTGATCGGAGAGTCCGTCGACCCTGACGGTTTCCGTGCGCTCGGTGGCGGCTTGCCGGCGGTCGGCGATCTGCCGACGGTCTGGCCTGGGCTTGCCGGTGTCGGCTTGTTCCTGCTTGAGCGGCTTGACGCCGCGTACTGCGGCCTGGAACAGGGAAAAGTCGTCGTCGGACATGGGCTCACCTCCGTGAAGAGGGATTAGTTTACCCAGTACGTCCGTCTCAGTTGCGCTTTTTCAGCAGATGCGGCGCAAGGCTCAGGTCGTCGCTCGGACGCCGCAGGCGCCGTCGACAAAGACGCCAGGCCAGGACGCCGATCCAGAGCGACAGCAGGCCGAGGATCAGGAGGGGAATCGCCGAGATTCCAGGTGCGTCCAGCCCGGGCAGGTTCGGCGGGCGGCCGAACAGCGAGGCGGCACCGGCCATGGCGAGCAGGATGCCGAGAGCCGCGCAGAGGGCGGAAAGCACCGCTCCGATGCGCCAACGATGAATCTGTGGTTTGGGCGGACGTAGGCGGCGAGCATCGAACCCGTCGGGTAACTTCATTCCGACTTTCTCTCGTTGAGGTTACGGCCTGAGACCGGCGAGGCTGGCGGCGGTTCAGTTCGTCACCGTGCTGGGCGTCCGCTGCCCAGTATCGGCTCGATTTCCGGTAGTCCGGAAGGATTGATCCTAGAGCAGGGCCTTGGTGTCGGGGACGACGACCGCGAAGTTGTCGGCGAGCGCCGCGACCTCGATACGGTGAACTTCGGCCGCACTGAGGATGCCGCTGGGCGTCGGCAGGTTCCGGGTGGCGCAGGCCTTGTCCACCAGGGTGCAGCGATAGCCGTAATCCTTCATGGCCCGCACGGTGCTGCTGACGCTCGAGTGGGTCATGAAGCCGCAGACGATGAGGTCCAGATGGCCGATGGCCTGCAGCCGGTCGTGCAGGTCGGTGCCGGAAAATGCGTTCGGCAGGCGCTTCTCGACCACGAACTCACCCTCCTGTGGGGCGAGTTCGGGAAGGAACTGGCCGCGTTCGCCTTGGGGGTCGAACAGGCCGCCGGTTATGCCCAGATGCTTGACATGCACAATAGGAGTGCCGCAAGCGCGAGCCGCTGCCACCAGATCGACGATCTCCGCCACGGCCGCTTCGAGGTCGGGCAAGGGCAGTGCTCCCATGCGGTATTCTTCCTGCACGTCGATGACGAGCAGGGTGGCGTTCTTCAGTTTTGCGGGAGCGAAGCCGCGACCGGTGAGCTGCAAAATTGTTTTATGGGATTGGGGCATGCTGGCTCCTCCTTGGACAAACGGCGCCGATTGTCGCTTCCCGACAGACATAAGTGAACTGTTATCGCTCTAGCCTATGGGAGGGGTTGGAGGCTAGCAAGGTACCGATGCCACCTCTCACGACCGTCGGGCAGAGGAACCATTTCCTGCGGCGGATGGTCGTAGCTCCGGTTCGAAAGGAGTCGATCATGGCCTGGTTCGTCGAGTTGTCCGCGTATTTCTGGTTGTTGTTCACCCTGGTGGTATCGGTCGCCGTGCTTCGCGAGCTCAGACGTCACCCCGAATGAAGCAAGAGAGTGTGGGGGAGCGTGCGGGCATATGTCGCACTTCACGACGGCCCGAGCCGCCCGTCCTACCGCCGCTGCTGCGTGCTCGTCCGGATCGGCTAAACTGCCGCATTTTCCGGGCCTGGAGCCGACGATGCTCGCTACTACCTCTCGCCTGCGCACCCTGCGCGACCATATCCGCTGGGCCGTGAGCCGCTTCCATGCCGAGGGTCTGTTCTTCGGCCACGGTACCGACAACGCCTGGGACGAGGCGCGTCAGTTGGTGCTCGGAGCCCTGCATCTGCCCTGGGAAATGGCCGACAGCTATCTCGATTGCCGACTGGAAGAGGATGAGTGCGTCCACTTGCAGGAGTTGCTCCGGCGGCGCATCGAGGAACGCGTCCCGGCGGCCTATCTGATCGGCGAGGCCTGGTTCTGTGGCCTGCCATTCCTGGTCGACGAGCGGGTGCTGGTGCCGCGCTCGCCGATCTCCGAGCTGATCGAACAGCACTTCGCACCCTGGCTGCCCCGGGAGCCCGCGCGCATCCTCGACCTCTGCACCGGCTCGGGCTGCATCGGCATCGCCTGCGCCTACGAGTTCCCGGAGGCCGAAGTGGTGCTGGCGGATCTGTCCTTCGAGGCCCTGGAGGTGGCCAACCAGAACATCGAGCGGCATGGCCTGGAGGAGCGCGTCTATACCGTTCAGGGCGATGGCTTCGACGGATTGCCGGGGCAGCGTTTCGACCTGATCCTGTCGAATCCGCCCTACGTGGACGCCGAAGATTTCGCCGACATGCCGGCCGAATACCATCACGAGCCGGCCGTCGGCCTGGCCTGCGGGGCGGATGGCCTGGATCTGGTGCGCCGGATCCTGGCCGAGGCCGCCGACCACCTGACCGAGCAGGGGCTGTTGATCGTCGAGGTGGGCAACAGCCAGGTGCATGTCGAGGCGCTGTACCCGGAGGTGGACTTCACCTGGCTGGAGTTCCAGCGCGGCGGCCACGGTGTCTTCCTGCTCGCCGCGGCCCAGTGCCGCGAGCATCGGGAACTGTTCCGTTCGCGGTTGTCCGCGTAGGTCGAGCCCTTTCTACTGGCGCAGGACGAAGTCGCCGACCACCTGTTCCAGCTCCTGGGCCAGGGGCAGGTCCGGCTCGTCGTAGGACGCCAACTGCCGCTGCAGGTCTGCCGGCACGATGCGCAGCACGTGGTTCATGCCGTCGATCAGCGCCAGCTCGGCATCGGGCTTAGCCCGCTTGAGCGCTTCGGCGTCCGCGACGCCTACCTGGATGTCGCGGGTGCCCTGGACGATCAGCGCCGGGATCCGCAAGCGGGCGAAGGCCGCTGCCGGATCCTGGCGGAATAGGGTAATCAGGTAAGGCTGCACGCTGGGGCGGAACAGTATCTGCAGCGGATCGGGAACGTCCTCGCGCGTGCGGCCCGCTTTCAGGTCCCCGACCAGCGCCCTGCTGTAGGCCAGCAGGGGCGGTGGCAGGCGGCTCCGCAGCTGCTCGAGCAAGACCTGGTCGATCGGCCGGCCGCTGCCGGCGATGGCGACCAGGGCGTCGGCGCCGGCCTGTTCGGCAGCCAGCGTGGCGATCAGGGCGCCTTCGCTGTGGCCGATCAGCACCAGCCGGGAAAAGCGCGGGTCGGCTTTGAGCTTCCGGCCCCAGGCCGCCGCGTCGGCCACGTAACCCTCCACGCTCAGCATTCGCTCGTCGGGCGCGGCGTCCCGGCTGGCGGCGACGCCGCGCTTGTCGTAGCGCACGCTGGCGATGCCGCGTTCGGCCAGGGCCCAGGCCAGGCGCTTGAGGCTGTCGTTGCGTCCGGCCGGGTTGTTGCCGTCGCGGTCGGTGGGGCCGGAGCCGGCAATCAGCAGCACCACCGGCAGCGGCGGCGTGCGTTGCGGCAACAGCAGGGTGCCGTGCAGCTCGCCGGTGGCGGTCGGCAGATCGACGGGGCGCTGGAGAAGGGACTCGGCACGGACGGAGGCGGCCGCCAGGAGGATGAGCAAGAGGAACGCGCGCAGCATGGCGGACAACCATTCCGGATCAGTGGCGGGGAGTTTGGACGTGCCGGCTGGCGAAATGTTCGCAAGGTGAACTCGCCGAGCCTCGCCGGTATACTCGCACACCTTCGTTCAGGCTGATTGTTCGCGGAGCTCCTGCATGTCCGGCAATACCTACGGCAAGCTGTTCACTGTCACCACCGCCGGCGAGAGCCACGGTCCGGCGCTGGTCGCCATCGTCGACGGCTGCCCGCCGGGGCTCGAACTGTCGGCCGCAGACCTGCAGTGCGACCTGGACCGGCGCAAGCCCGGCACCAGCCGGCACACCACTCAGCGCCAGGAGGCTGACGAGGTCGAGATCCTCTCCGGGGTGTTCGAGGGCAAGACCACCGGCTGCCCGATCGGCCTGCTGATCCGCAACACCGACCAGAAGTCCAAGGACTACTCGGCGATCAAGGACCTGTTCCGCCCGGCCCACGCCGACTACACCTACCACCACAAGTACGGCATCCGCGACTACCGTGGCGGCGGCCGCAGCTCGGCGCGCGAGACCGCCATGCGCGTCGCCGCCGGCGCCATCGCCAAGAAGTACCTGGCCGGCCTCGGCATCAGCGTGCGCGGCTTCATGAGCCAGCTGGGGCCCATCGAGATCCTGTTCAAGAGCTGGGAGGCGGTGGAGCAGAATGCCTTCTTCAGCCCCGACCCGGACAAGGTGCCGGAGCTGGAGGCGTACATGGATCAACTGCGCCGCGACCAGGACTCGGTCGGCGCCAAGATCACCGTGATCGCCGAAGGCGTGCCGCCGGGCCTCGGCGAGCCGATCTTCGACCGTCTCGACGCCGAACTGGCCCATGCGCTGATGAGCATCAACGCGGTCAAGGGCGTGGAGATCGGCGCCGGTTTCGCCTGCATCGCCCAGCGCGGCACCGAGCATCGCGACGAGATGACCCCGGACGGTTTCCTGTCCAACAACGCCGGCGGCATCCTCGGCGGCATTTCCTCGGGGCAGCCGATCGTCGCCCATCTGGCGCTCAAACCCACCTCCAGCATCACCACGCCCGGTCGCTCCATCGACATCGAGGGCAATCCGGTGGAGGTGGTCACCAAGGGCCGTCACGATCCTTGCGTCGGCATCCGCGCCACGCCCATCGCCGAGGCAATGATGGCCATCGTGCTGATGGATCATGTATTGCGCCAGCGGGCACAGAATGCCGAGGTCTGGGTGGACACCCCGGTGCTGCCGCAGCTGTGAGGGGCGTAGTCGGTTGGGCGGAGGCCCTGGCCGCCATCCGTCCGCTGGCTGCCCGTAGCCTATGACCACGGCTCTTCCTTATTGGCGACTGTCCGGTTTCTATTTCTTCTACTTCGCCCTGCTCGGGGCGACGGCGCCGTTTTTCGCCCTGTATTTCGACCACCTGGGCTTCTCCGCCGCGCGGATCGGCGAGCTGGTGGCGATCCCCATGCTGATGCGCTGCGTGGCGCCCAACCTGTGGGGCTGGCTGGGCGATGCGACCGGTCGGCGGCTGACCATCGTGCGTCTGGGCGCGCTCTGCACCCTAGCGTCCTTCGCGCTGATCTTCGTGAGCCAGAGCTATGCCTGGCTGGCGCTGGTGATGGCCCTGCATGCCTTCTTCTGGCATGCGGTGCTGCCGCAGTTCGAGGTCATCACCCTGGCGCACCTGCGCGATCAGGCCGCGCGCTACAGCCGCCTGCGCCTGTGGGGCAGCATCGGCTTCATCGTCACCGTGGTCGGCCTCGGCCAACTGTTCGAGCGGGTCAGCCTGGATGCCTATCCCTGGGCGCTGATCCTGATCATGGGCGGCATCGTCCTCGGCAGTCTCTGGGTGCCGAACGCCCAGCCGGCCCATCGTGAGGAGACCGCCGCTCATGGCGGCTTTCTCGCGCAGCTGCGCCGGCCGGGGGTGCTGGCCTTCTACGTCTGCGTGGCCCTGATGCAGCTGAGTCACGGGCCCTATTACACCTTCATCAGCATCCATCTGGAGGCGCTGGGCTACGAACGCGGGCTGATCGGTCAGCTGTGGGCGCTCGGCGTGGTGGCGGAGATCCTGCTGTTCCTGGTCATCCCCCGGCTGCTCGTTCGCTGTTCCCTGCGTCAGGTGCTGCTGGCGAGCTTCCTGCTGGCCGCGCTGCGCTGGCTGCTCCTGGGCAATCTGGCCGATCATCTGGGCGTGCTGCTGTTCGCCCAGGTGCTGCATGCGGCGACCTTCGGCAGTTTCCACGTGGCCGCGATCCATTTCGTCCAGCGCAGCTTCGGGGCGCGCCAGCAGGGCCAGGGGCAGGCACTCTATGCCAGCCTGTCCGGCGTCGGCGGCGCCCTGGGGGCGCTGTATTCCGGTTACTGCTGGACGGCCCTGGGCCCGGCCTGGACCTTCGGTCTGGCCAGTCTGGCCGCGCTGGCGGCCGCCTGCGTCACCGCCATCCGTTTGAAAGAGGAGAGGCCATGAGCCTGACCCGAGCGCAACTCGCCCAGCAGATCATCGAGGCTGGGCGCTTCCTGTATGGCCGCGGCTGGTCCCCGGCCACCAGCAGCAACTACTCCGCGCGGCTGTCGGCCCGCGAGGCCCTGCTGACCGTCTCCGGCAAGCACAAGGGCCAGCTCGGCGAGGACGACGTGCTGGCCACCGACATGGCCGGCAACAGCCTGGAGCCGGGCAAGAAGCCTTCCGCCGAAACCCTGCTGCATACCCAGCTGTACACTTGGAAACCGGAGATCGGCGCGGTGCTGCACACCCACTCGGTGAACGCCACCGTGCTGTCGCGGCTCACCCTGAGCGATTCCCTGGTGTTCGCCGATTACGAGCTGCAGAAAGCCTTCGCCGGCATCTCGACCCACGAGTGCCAGGTCTGCGTGCCGATCTTCGACAACGATCAGGACATCGCCCGCCTGGCGCGCCGGGTACAGCCCTGGCTGGACGAGCACCCCGACTGTGTCGGCTACCTGATCCGCGGCCATGGCCTCTACACCTGGGGCGCCACCATGGCCGACGCCCTGCGCCAGGTCGAGGCCTTCGAGTTCCTGTTCGAGTGCGAACTGAAGATGCGTGCGTTGCACAAAGCCTGAGGCATCATCCGCCCCCTACCCAAAGGAGAAACCTGCCCATGAGCTGCCTGAGCGTCTACCACGACACCAATTCCGCCCAGCCCTTCAAGGTGCTCACCCACGGCGAGGACATCGCCGCCACCCTGGCCGAGGTCGGCGTGCGCTTCGAGCGTTGGCAGGCCAGTGCGCCGATCGCCCCCGGCGCCAGCCAGGAGCAGGTGATCGCCGTCTACCGTCCGGAGATAGAGCGGCTGAAGGCGGAGGGCGGCTACGTCACCGTCGACGTGATCAGTCTCACCGACGATCACCCGCAGAAGGCCGAGCTGCGCTCCAAGTTCCTCGACGAGCACACCCATGGCGAGGACGAGGTGCGCTTCTTCGTCGCCGGCCGCGGGCTGTTCTCCCTGCACATCGGCGACAAGGTATACGCGGTGCTCTGCGAGAAGAACGACCTGATCTCGGTGCCGGCCGGTACGCCGCACTGGTTCGACATGGGCGAGCACCCGCACTTCGTCGCCATCCGCCTGTTCAACAATCCGGAAGGCTGGGTCGCCCGCTTCACCGGCAAGGACATCGCCAGCCACTTCCCCTGCCTGGAAGACTGAGCAAGGGATCATCCAAGAGACACGACATGCCGATAAAAGCCATCCTGACCGATATCGAAGGCACCACCAGCTCGGTGCGTTTCGTCTTCGATGTACTCTTCCCCTATGCCAATGCGCACCTGCCGCGGTTCGTCCGCGAGCGGGCCGCCGAGCCCGAGGTCGCCGCCCAACTCAATGCCGTCCGCGCCGAGAGCGGCGAGACGGGGGCCGAAGCGGAGCGGGTGATCGAGATCCTCCTCGGCTGGATCGCCGAAGACCGCAAGGCCACGCCGCTGAAGGCGCTGCAGGGCATGGTCTGGGAGCAGGGCTACCGGAGCGGGGAGATCCAGGGGCATGTCTACGCGGATGCCGTGCAGGCGATGCGCTACTGGCAGGCCGTGGGTTATGCGCTCTACGTCTATTCCTCCGGCTCGATCCAGGCGCAGAAGCTGATTTTCGGCTATTCCGAGGTCGGCGACCTGACGCCGCTGTTCTCCGGCTACTTCGACACCACCTCCGGCGGCAAGCGCGAGGCGGCTTCCTATGCCAGGATCGCCGATGCCATCGGCCTGCCTGCCGGCGACATCCTGTTCCTCTCGGACGTGGTGCAGGAACTGGACGCCGCCCGTGAAGCCGGCCTCAAGACCTGTGGACTGGCTCGCGAGGGCGGCTCTCTGGCCGGGCACCCGACGGTCGCCAGCTTCACCGAGATCCTCCCGGAGAACTTCTGACACGCGGTGACCGGTGCCCGGTTCGACCTGCCATGCTCGTCCACGTAGAATGCCCGGCCTTTCGGCCGGCCGCGAGGCTGCCTTTTCGCCAGTATCCACCGGGGAGAATCATCCATGAGCGACTACCAGGAAACCCTCTACGACGGCTACGGCCAGCGTTTTCGCATGGACAAGCTGCTCCATGAGGTGCGTACCGAGCACCAGCATCTGGTGATCTTCGAGAACGCCCGCATGGGCCGGGTGATGGCCCTCGACGGGGTGATCCAGACCACCGAGGCCGACGAGTTCATCTATCACGAGATGCTCACCCACGTGCCGATCCTCGCCCACGGTCTGGCCAAGCGGGTGCTGATCATCGGCGGCGGCGACGGCGGCATGCTGCGCGAGGTGTGCAAGCATCGCAGCGTCGAGCACGTCACCATGGTCGAGATCGACGGCACCGTGGTGGACATGTGCAAGGAATTCCTGCCCAACCATTCCAAGGGGGCTTTCGACGACCCGCGTCTGAATCTGGTGATCGACGACGGCATGCGTTTCGTGGCTACCACCGAGGAGAGGTTCGACGTCATCATTTCCGACTCCACCGATCCGATCGGGCCGGGCGAGGTGCTGTTCTCGGAGAACTTCTACCAGGCCTGCCGGCGCTGCCTGAACGACGGAGGCATTCTGGTCACCCAGAACGGCACGCCGTTCATGCAGTTGGGCGAAGTGCAGACCACCGCCTCGCGGATGAACGGCCTGTTCGCCGATTGGCATTTCTACCAGGCCGCGGTGCCCACCTACATCGGCGGCGCGATGACCTTCGCCTGGGGCAGCACCGTTCCCGAGCAGCGCAAGCTGCCGCTGGACACCCTGCGCCAGCGCTTTGCCGGCAGCGGCATCGTGACCCGCTACTACAACCCGGAGATTCACCAGGGCGCCTTCGCGCTGCCGCAGTACGTGCTGCAGGCGATTGGCAAACCAAGCAACGACTGAACCAAGAGTCGAGCCGGTTGTCTGCTTGATTGTTTGGCCCTCCCCTCGTACGGGGGAGGGGATGTTCCAGTGGCCCGCGTAGCAGTCATCTGGCCAGCAATCTAGCCTGTTTGGAGCTATGCTTGTCAGGCAGCATCCTAGCTCGCTTTGCGCGGCTCAGCCCTTGGCCAACTGCTCAGCGAATTTTCGGGCAATCCGAAAAGAAGTTTTCGTTGCCATGAGCCTGTCGTGACCGTTTCTTCCATCGCAATCTTCGATCCATCACTGAGGAGGTCGTGTCATGAGCAGCAGCACCTTCCCCGATGATGTCAGCAGCGCTGTGCTTCGGCGAATGAAGGAGGGCGGGTTCGATTTCACCCGCGTCCATCCCATCGAGTTTTACGCCATCTTCCCCGACGAGGACCGGGCCCGTATGGCAGCTAGAAATTTTCGCGGTGAATCCCTGAATGCCCAGGTATCCGCGCGGGATGACGGAGCCTGGCACCTGCAGGTCAGCAAGGTGATGTACGCCACCCATGAGGGTATCGGCGACTTCGAGCAGGATCTGGAGTCGGTCGTGGCTCCCTTGGGTGGAGTGATGGACGGCTGGGGCGTCACCCAGGAAATCACGCTGTCCCATCCCTGGCAGTAAACGCGTTGCCGCACCGGCCGGCCAGGGTCGGCCGGTGTCATGTCCCTCCCGACTCTTCCTTCGCGCCTCCCTCCGTTTACCTGGACGCTACCTTGCGTCCCGCCATGTGTCGCAGATAGGCCAGCAGTTGCTCCAGTTCGCTATCGCTCAGTGCCTGCGTGGAGAAGGCCGGCATGCGCGCCTGCGGCCAGTGGCGCAGGCTCTGGGGATCACGGATGTAGCGGCGGAGGAACGCCTCGTGGAAGTATTCGGTGGGGTTGTTCGGCACGTTGAGATCCGGGCCGAACTGGGCATCGCCCTGGCGGTTCAGGCGGTGACAGGCCATGCAGTGCTTCTGAAACTGGGCGAAGCCCGCCTTGACCGCCGGGCTCGCGTCTTCGGCCGGTAGCAGGGCCGGAAAACGCTGGGCGAGGGGGGCCAGCCTGGCTATCCGAGTGACGCGGAACGGCCATTGCTCCGGGCCGATCCTGCCGGCTTCGGGACGGGTCCAGACCAGATAGAAGGGACCGGCGCTGGCTCCGCCCTTGCCCAGGCCGGGCCAGGGCGCATCCGGGGCCTCGATGGCCAGCCAGGCACGAGCGCCCTTGCTGTTCAGCAGCGGGGCGGCCGGCAGTTCGGCGGCGAAGCCATCGGTCGCCACCGCCTGGAGATGGTCGCCCGGTGCGACGCCCTGCAGCAGGGCGGCCATCGGTACGGCGCGATAGCGCATGGGGCGCTTGTAGCTGACATCCGCCGGAATCTCGATTTCCTGCGCCTGCGGATGGGCGAGCAATTCGGCGGTGCTCCAGTGCCGGGAGTGGCCAGGCAGGTCCAGGATCAGTTCGGCGGCGGCCAGGGGCAGGCTCGCTGCCAGCATCAGCATGAGTAGAAGGGAACGCATCGAATCACCAGCCGGATGAAGGGAGCCGGGACCATAGCATCTCGGCGGAGCCGTTGCATTACAGTGGCCAGCCGGCGCGCACCGGGGCCGGCAATGGCCAAGGCCAGGCCGGAACGCTAGGATGTGCGCCCCAAAAACAGCGGGATAAGGAAGAGGCGTATGCTGGCCGAACTGTTCGCCGTAATGGCTCCCATCTTCATCGTCGCCGGCATCGGTTATGGCTGGGTGCGCTTCGGTCACGTCTATCCCACCGACTTCATCACCCGGCTGATCCTCAACGTCGGCACTCCCTGTCTGGTGCTGTCGACCCTGAGCAAATCCAGGATCGACCCCGCCGCCTTCGGCCAGATGGCTGCCGCCTGCGTGGCGGTGACCCTGCTCATGGGGCTCATCGGCCTGCTGCTCAGCCGCCTGTTCCGGCAGGACTGGAAGGTGCTGGTGCCCGCCTACCTGTTCCCCAACTCCGGCAACATGGGGCTGCCGATCAGCCTCTACGCCTTCGGCGAGCAGGGCCTGGCATTGGCGGTGGCCTTCTTCCTGGTGCTCTCCGTCTCGCACTTCACCCTGGGCATGGCGCTCGCCGGGGCCGAAACCTCCATCAAGCGGCTGCTCGGGCACCCCATCATCATCAGCCTGGTCCTGGCGCTGCCGATCATGCTGTTCGACCTCGAACTGCCACGCTGGCTCGACAACACGGTGGGGCTGCTGGGCGGCATGACCATCCCGCTGATGCTGGTCACCCTCGGGGTGTCGCTGGCCTCCATCCGCACCCAGCAGCTCGGCCAGGGCATACTGCTGGGCGCCCTGCGGCTGCTGTGCGGCGCCGGGGTGGCCTGGGCGATCGGCCGGCTGCTCGGGCTGTCGCCCCTGGTGCAGGGCGTGCTGATCATGCAGTCGGCCATGCCGGTGGCCGTGTTCAACTATCTGTTCGCCGTCAAAGCAGGTCGTTCGCCGGAGCGGGTCGCCAGTCTGGTGCTGTGCTCGACCCTGCTGGCCTTCGGCTTTATGCCGATGTTGCTGGCCTGGCTGCTGCCGACGCTGCGCTAACTGACGAAGCGGCTCAGGTTGGGAAGGATCAGGAGAACGGTGATGGCGAAAATGATGAGGCCGGCTTGCCGGACCTTGTCGGGGCGCTGGATCATGGCTTTGCCTTTCTTATTGTTGATATGACGATAAGCCACTCGGCACTCATGCATGCTCTGCATGATTTGCAGATAGAAATGACATCCCGTGGCTCGCTGCTAGCCCTCGCTCCCTGCCGGACTCACAAACAACTCTAAAGGCTTTTGCCTGACGGCTTAGAAGAGTTGGGAATTAGTTTTTCATGAACTGCTTCCAAATGATTATGAGAAAAGTCCCGCCGAGGGGCGCAGCTCCCAAGGCAGAGCCTTTTTCCCAGCCTGCTGCCGTTTGTCCGACTTCCTGCTCGTCGACTCGTTGAAAAGTTCCCCTCCCTTCGATTGGATAGCCGTTTCTGTGCACTGCATGGAATTCTCGGCAGGCAGCTGTTGGTCCGGTATTTCCGGGGGCGGTATGGTGGCTCGTCCCGGCTGGAAGGAGTCTCCCATGAGCTTCCGAGATCTATTCACTAAGCGAAATCACCTCACCCTGACTTGGCTTGCGCTCGTGACGCTGATCGTCTTGGCCCGATCCCCGATGGTCCAGTGCCCGGTGGGGGTTCTGCTGCTGTTCCTGGTCAGTCTGTCCGTCTCTCTGGCGCTGTGGTGGCTGAGGTCGCAGAGTCTGGTTACGGGCCGTTTGCTGCCCACGATTCAGGCGGTTTGTCTAAACGCATGAATTTTTTGAAAAAAGCTTTGCATTCGATAGGGAGGTCAGCTAGATTAGCGCGCCTCGACGGACGATGCGTTCGGCGAGATCAGGTGAGGTGTCCGAGCGGTTGAAGGAGCACGCCTGGAAAGTGTGTATACGGGAAACCGTATCGAGGGTTCGAATCCCTCCCTCACCGCCAGCTTTCCACCAAAAGCCCTGCTTTATGCAGGGCTTTTGCGTTTCTGGCGTATGGCCGATGGGAAGCGGGCGATGCGCGCACGAGAGATAACGCTTGTGCGGAGCCAGGGAAACGGAACAGCGTGGTGCATGGTGGCTTGGCAAAGCCCGCTTTCGTACCGGATCTGTTCCGGTAGAAGGGAATTTCCGATGGCCCCGGCGTTATCGAAGGCTTGGCCGCAGGCAAGGCGTCGTTCGGCGCCCTAGTAACAGATATGAAGAAAGCCCCCGTCTTGATTGGTCGAGGGTTCGCTGGCCCTTACCACCCGGCAATCCGGGCTGGTTTCCCGGCTTGCCAGCCAGTCCGGCTCCTGTGCCCCGGCTTTCGGGCGTTCGTGCCTGATGGGGTTGGCGGATTGGCTTTCCGTCTGCCAGACCAACTGGTCGAGAAACATCGAGCCGCTGATGATAAGCGCGGCATTCAGCAGGATGCAGCCGAAAATGACGGCCTCTGTTGTGATCAGGACAGCACTTTGTTGATTTTTCATACAGCAAATCAGCAAAAAATGTAGGTATAAACGGTTTTAGTTTCAGCTTCATTTCCAATGCATCATTGATGCCGACTTTTCGGTTTCTTCGACCGAGGCTCTGGCTATGGCCTGAGCGTCAGCGTTCCTGCCTGCTTTCGAGCGCTCTCCCGAAGGGGGCGGAACGCTCCGAGGCTTTCACAGCAGTATTCCCGCCCAGACCAGCACGACCAGCCCGAGCGCGAGAAACTGCGCGGCGCTGCCCATGTCCTTGGCCCGCTTGGAGAGGGGATGCGTGCTCAGGGAGATGCGGTCGATCGCCGCCTCGATGGCCGAGTTGAGCAGTTCGACGATCAGCGTCAGGAACACCGTGGCGATCAGCAGGATGCGTTCGGCCCGCTCCACTTCCAGAAGGCAGGCGAGGGGGATCAGCAGCAGGTTGAGCAGGACGAGCTGGCGGAAGGCCGATTCGCCGACGAAGGCAGCGCACAGTCCGGCCATGGAGTAGCCCGCGGCATGCAGCACCCGGCTGAATCCCTTGCGGCCTTTCCAGGGGCGCCCGGTGGTATCTCGGTCGGCTGGCTCGGTGCGCATGGAAGGTTCTCGCGAGCGGGGCGTCGGGGGAGCGGTGGCTCGCGCATCAGGTTAACGAGGGGGATGTGACGCCTTCATGACCGGGGCGGGCGGCTCAATCCTGGCGGGGCTCCTCGATGATCTTCGGCAGCACGTTGAGGATGAACAGGGCGAGCAGGGTGCCGAGCACCGCGGTCGCCTCGTGGCCGAGACCGACACAGACGCCCACCGCCGTGTTCAGCCAGAGGCCGGCGGCGGTGGTCAGGCCGCGGACCTTGCTGTCGCCGCTGGTCTTGAGGATGGTGCCGGCGCAGAGGAAGCCGACCCCGGCCACGATGCCCTGGACCACCCGGCTCATGGCGTCGTGGGAGACGCCGGTCAGCTGCGGGGCCAGGACGAACAGGGTGGAGCCCAGCGCCACCAGCATGTGGGTGCGGATGCCCGCCGCCTTGCCGTGGTGCTCGCGCTCGTTGCCCAGCAGGCCGCCGAGCAGCGCCGCCAGCAGCAGGCGCAGGACGGTCCGGATGGCCGGCTCGATACCGGACAGGTCGGAGAACTCGTCCGCGATGGTCGCTATCGCGATGTCCCAGGCCGTCACGCGCGCCTCCCGAGGAATGGCCGGTCGAGCGGACCGTTCGCTGCGTCGACTGGAAAGATGGCACCCGGGCGCGGGGTCGGCCACCCGTCCCGGACGGAGGAACCATTTCTCCTCTCGTCGGGGTCGAAACAGAACGACGCCCCGGATAGGAGGAACTGGAAATGTCCGAGAAACATCTCTTTCTGGTCAGCTACATCCTCGACAACCAGCCGCAATCGACCGAACTGGAGTCGGACAAGGACAGCATCACGCCCGAAGAGGCGCAGCGTTACGTCGAGGCCCTGCACACTTCGGCCCAGCCCTCCGACATCACCGACGTCCAGGTGACCAGGATCGTGCATCCCCACGAGCCGGGCACCACGCCCGGGCATTACCAGCAGCCCTGAGGGCCGTCCCGGCACGAAAGGACGCGCAGGGCCTGCCCGTTGCCGGGCAGGCCCGCCGGCTCAGGAAAGCTTCGCGCTCAGCTCCTTCTTCAGCGCCTTCTTGCGGTTCTCCATCTCCTCGCCCAGTTCCTCGAGCCGGTCCTTGCCCAGGAGTTCGCTGGCCTTGGGGAACATCTCCTGTTCCTCTTCCTCGATGTGATGGTCGACCATGTCCTTGAGTACCTTGACCCGGCCGGCGAACTCGACGGCGGAGGGATCGGTTTTCTCCAGGTCCGGCATGACCAGCGAGTCCACGGCGCGGTGCTCCTCCTTGGCCTCGTGGAACATGATCTCGTCCTCCTTGCCCCCGGCCTGCCTGTAGGCGGGATAGAAGATCTCCTCCTCGAGGGCGGTGTGCACCGCCAGTTCGAGGTGCAGGTGATGCAGCAGCTCCTCCCGGGTCTTGACGCCCCGCTCGGTGGTCTTGCCGAGCCGGTCGAGGAGTTGATGGACGGTTTCGTGATCGTGCTTGAGCAATTCGACGGCGTTCATCGCGATCTCCCGGCGTGAGGGTCTTTGAAGGTCACTCTGTTTAGCTGACCTCCCGCCCACTCGTGGGGTTCTATGCTTGATGTCGACCGTTCGTCCATTGCACCGCGCCTCCCTCGCGGGGGAATGATCCCGGTGCGTCGGGAGTCAATACCGGAGAGAGGCGCGGTCCTCACTCCGATCATCCGAACGAGGAGGGCAGACCATGGCACGGCTTTCGTCAGAGTCGCTGCTGCCCGGCGGCTGCGTGGTGGTGTACTGCAACCGGGGCGGGGAGGCGCAGCACGAGCGCGCCGTCCATCTCGAACTGGGGCGGCGGTTGGCGGCGCTGCAAGGGCTGGACTTCGCCGGCGAGTTCGACCCCGGGCACACCTACACGGGCCCCCTGTATTTCGTCCCGACCGGCACCGTGATCGGCCGGCAGAGCGCGTTCCGCCTGGGCATCGGCGGCGAGGAGGATCTCTTCGGCGGCGTGGTGCCCCATGCCTTCGTCGCCACCAAGGCGATCACCCATCCGCTGCTGCGGGCCGGCGTGCAGGCGCCGCCCGGCTGGTCCAACGCCTTCGCCCGGCGCGTGGCGGACGCCGTGCTGCGCGGCTACACGGTGTTCGATCTGGTCGAGGCGCGCGAGGCCGGACGGCTGCTGCTCGCCGAGGGGCCGCTGCGGATCAAGCCGGTGCGCGCCACCGCCGGCCGCGGGCAGAGCCTGGTCCGCGACGAGGCCGAGCTGGAGGAGCGGCTGCAGACGCTGGACGTGACCGAGGTGGAGGAGTTCGGCCTGGTGCTGGAGGAGCACCTGGAGCAGGTGAGCACCTTCAGCGTCGGCCAGATCCGGGTCGGCGACCTGCAGGCGACCTACTACGGCTCCCAGCGCCTGACCACCGACAACCGCGGCGAGGCGGTCTACGGCGGCTCCGACCTGCACGTGGTGGCCGGCGACTACGACGCCCTCCTGGCGCTCGGGCTGGACGAACCGGTGCGCCTGGCCGTGCAGCAGGCGCGGACCTACGACGAGGCGGCCAGGGAATGCTACAGCGGCCTGTTCGCCTCCCGGCGCAACTACGACGTCGCCCGCGGCCTGGACAGCCGCGGGCAGGTCCGCTCCGGGGTGCTCGAGCAGTCCTGGCGCATCGGCGGCGCCAGCAGTGCCGAGATCGCCGCGCTGGAAGCGTTCCGCGAGGGCGCCCGGGTGGTGCGGGCCTCGTCCCTGGAGCTGTTCGGCGAGGCGAGCGAGCCGCCGCCCGGCGCGCGGGTGCTGTTTCGCGGCGAGGACGAGCAGGTCGGCTTCATCACCAAGTGCGTGACGGTGGGAAGCCATGACGACGCGCAGTGAATCGGTCGATCTGCTGGTGGAGGAACAGCGGATCGCCGGCACCTTCCTCGCCCCGGACACCAAGATGCCGGGCCTGCTCTTCGTCCACGGCTGGGGCGGCAGCCAGGAGCGCGACCTGAAGCGCGCGCGCGGCATCGCCGGCCTCGGCTGCGTCTGCCTGACCTTCGACATGCGCGGACACGCGGCGACCCTGTGGCAGCAGCAGTGGGTCACCCGCGAGGACAACCTGCGCGACATCGCCGTCGCCTACGACCTGCTGGCCCGGCATCCGGCCATCGACCGCGACGCCATCGCCGTGGTCGGCAGCAGCTACGGCGGCTACCTGGCGGCGATCCTGACCACGCTGCGCCCGGTGAAGTGGCTCGCCCTGCGCGTGCCGGCCCTGTACCGGGACGCCGAATGGACCCGGCCGAAGCGCGAGCTGGACCGCGACGACCTGCAGCTGTACCGCCGGGAGCCGGTCTCGCCGGAGGACAACCGGGCCCTGGCGGCCTGCGCCAGGTTCCGCGGCGACGTGCTGATCGTCGAGTCCGAGCACGACAACCTGGTGCCCCACGCCACCATCATGAGCTACCGCGGCGCCTTCGTCCGCGCCCATTCGCTGACCCACCGCATCATCGACGGCGCCGACCACGCCCTGAGCGGCGAGACCTGCCAGCAGGCCTACACCGCGATCCTGGTCAACTGGGTCGGCGAGATGGTGATCGGCGCCCGCGTCGGCAACACCGCCTGGGGCCATGCCCTGCACGGCTGAGGCTCAGCTCTCCTCCTTCCGCGAGCGCTCGAAGCGCGGGGTGAAGGCCTGGACGAAGGCGTTGCGCAGGATGGCGATGAAGGCCTGCAGCGGGCTGACCTTCTGCTGGGTGATGGTCCCCGAGAGCTCGATGCGGGTGGCGAACTGGTCCTTGCGCTGGTTCTTCAGCAGCGTCTCGCCGCCGCCCACCAGCGCCTCCCACAGCCCGCGCAGGAAGCCCTTGTCCTCCTGCTCGACGTCCTGCTTCCAGTCGAACACGTCGACATCCTTGAGCAGCGGCTTGACGTAGCCGCCGAGGCGGCCGTCGTCGGCCTCCACCTCCATCACCAGATCGCCGCGTCCGGCGTTGAAGTCGAAGCGGCCGTAGGCCCGGGAGAAGTCGTTCAGGCGGCGCAGGTCGACGTCGGTGACGCGCAGGCGAAACTTGAAGTTGCGCCATTCGTCGAAGGGGTCGAATTGGGAGCTGGTCTCCAGCGGCGCCTGGCCGAGGACCTTGGCGGTGGCGTCCAGGCGGGCGACCCGGCCCTTGCCGCCCTCCACGTTGGTCAGGTTGCGCAGGCTGGCGTCGAGACCGGTGATCTGCACGTTCACCGGCGGGTCGGACTTGAAGTTGCGGAAGGTCAGGCGACCGTTCTCGACGCGCACCTCGTTGAGGGTGATCGGCAGCAGCTTCTCCAGCTGCTGGCGCCAGTCCACCCCTTCGCCGCTCTGCGAGTCCTCTTCGCTCTCGCCGTCGACGAAGTTCAGCTCCGGCCGCTGGAACACGACCCGGGCGACCACCGCGTGGTCGTGCCACAGCGAATGCCAGCTCACCGCCAGGTCGGTGCCCGGCACGTCGAGGAAGGGCACCGGGACCTTGCCGTTGAGCTTGGACACCTTCAGCCCCTCGATGCGGTAGGCACCGCGCCAGAGGGCGAGGTCGACGTCGGCGATGTGGCCGCGATAGCCGCCCATGTTCGCCAGGCGGTCGTTCAGGTAGTCGCGCACCAGATAGGGCAGGACGATATGCAGCGCCAGCAGGAGCAGGGCCAGGCCGCCGAGGATGGCGAGGGGGAGGCTGTAACGTCTCTTCATGCAGGGATGACTGCCGACCGGCCGCCGCAGTTCCGCCGCGGCGAAGAACGGCGCAGTCGACGGAAGGTCGGGCGTTCCCGCGGCCGGGCGTCTGTACTTTCCCGAGGGGCGGGGGCCGCGGCCCTCGGCATCGTCCGTCCGGAGAGCCATCACGATGAGATTGAAGCACAAGATCGCCCTGGTCACCGGCAGTTCCCAGGGGATCGGCCGCGCCATCGCCGTCCGGTTGGCCCAGGAAGGGGCGGACATCGTCATCAATGCTCTCGAGGAGGACGAACAGGCACGGCTGACGGCCGAGCAGATCCGCGTCCTCGGCCGGCGCGTCTGCATCGTGGCGGCGGACATCGCCCAGGTGGACAACTGCCGGCGCCTGGTGCGCGAGAGCGTCGAGCGGATGGGCCGGCTGGACATCCTGGTCAACAACGCCGGCATCGAGAAGCGCGCGGCCTTCCTCGACGTGCGCAAGGAGGACTACGACCGGGTCATGCAGGTGAACCTGCGCGGCGCCTTCTTCCTCGCCCAGGCCTTCGTCCGGCATCTGGTGAGCAGCGGCCGCGGCGGCAAGATCATCAACACCAGCTCGGTGCACGAGGAGCTGGCCTTCCCCCATTTCACCAGTTACTGCGCCAGCAAGGGCGGGCTGAAGATGATGATGCGCAGCCTGGCAGTGGAGCTCGCGCCGCTCGGCATCACCATCAACAACATCGCCCCCGGCGCCATCGAGACGCCGATCAACAGCGCCCTGCTGCGCCAGCCGGACCAGCTCGCCGCGCTGCTCGCGCGGATTCCCCTGAAGCGCCTCGGCCAGCCCCAGGACGTCGCCGGCGCGGCGGCCTTCCTCGCCTCGGCGGATGCCGACTACATCACCGGCACCACCCTGTTCGTCGACGGCGGCCTGCTGCGCGACTACCACGAGCAATGAACGGCAACGGTCTGTCCGACCCTTTCGAGCAGCGCATCGCGGCGGTCTCCCCGGCCGACCCACTGACCCCGGCCGACCGCTATCAGGAGCTGTTCGTCGAGGTGCAGATGAACCGGGTCTTCGCCGACAGCAAGACCTTCGTCGACTGCGCGCCGCGGCTGCACCCGGAGCGCATCCTCGCCGCCTACCGCGCCCGCTGCCGGCAGCCCGGCTTCGACCTGACGTCCTTCGTCACCGAGCACTTCAGCCTCTTCGTCATCCCGCCGAGCCATTTCGTCGCCGACCCGAACTGCGGCCTGGAGCAGCACATCGACCGCCTCTGGCCGGTGCTGACCCGCCGGCCCATCGAGCATCCCGGGCGTTCCTCGCTGCTGCCGCTGCCCCACGACTACGTGGTGCCCGGCGGGCGCTTCGTCGAGCAGTACTACTGGGACGCCTACTTCATCATGCTGGGGCTGGACCAGAGCGGCCAGCGCCACCTGCTGCGCTCCATGGCGGACAACTTCGCCTACCTGATCGACACCTACGGCCACGTGCCCAACGGCAACCGCACCTACTACCTGAGCCGCTCGCAGCCGCCGGTGTTCGCCCTGATGGTCGAGCTGTTCGAGGAGAAGACCATCTGCCGCGCCCACGACTACCTGCCGCAACTGCGCAAGGAATACGCCTTCTGGATGGACGGCGCCGACTGCCTGCGCCCCGGCGACAGCCACCGGCGCTGCGTGCGCCTGGCCGGCGGCGAGGTGCTCAACCGCTACTGGGACGACCGCGACACGCCGCGCGAGGAGTCCTACCTGGAGGACGTGCTCACCGCCCGGGATTCCGGCCGCCCGGTGCACGAGGTCTACCGCGACCTGCGCGCCGGCGCCGAATCCGGCTGGGACTACAGCTCGCGCTGGCTGGGCGACCACAGGCGGCTGTCGAGCATCCGCACCACGGCGATCCTGCCGGTGGATCTCAACGGCCTGCTGTACCGGCTGGAGCGGCTGATCGCCCGGCTCAGCGAGCGGCACGGCGACACGGCCTGCGCCGAGGACTACCGGCGGCGCGCCGAGGCCCGCCGCGCGGCCGTCGACCGCTACCTGTGGAGCGAGAGCGCCGGGGCCTACCTGGACTACGACTGGCAGCTCGAACGCCCGCGTCCCGACCTCACCGCGGCCATGCTCGCGCCGCTGTTCGTCCACCTGGCCAGCCCGGAGCAGGCCCGGCGCGTGGCCGACACCGTGCGCCGGCGGTTGCTCGCCCCCGGCGGCCTGAGCACCACCGAGATCGACGTCTGCGGCCAGCAGTGGGACCGCCCCAACGGCTGGGCGCCGCTGCAGTGGATCGGCATCCGCGGGCTGGAGCGCTACGGCGAGGTCGAGCTGGCCGCGGAGATCGCCCGGCGCTGGCTGCGGGTGGTCGGCGAGTTGTTCGAGCGCGACAACAAGCTGGTGGAGAAGTACGTCCTGCGGCCCAACGCCGAGCACGCCGGCGGCGGCGAGTACCCGCTGCAGGACGGCTTCGGCTGGACCAACGGCGTCACCCGCAAGCTCTTGCAGGAAGACCCGCTGCACGAGGCGAACCGCTGCCGCTCCGGGCAGCCGGGCGTCTGCTGCGTGATCTAGCCCGATCCGGACGGGCTGCTCACTGGCTCCAGCGGCCGCCGCCGGTCTCGCAGTCGATCCGCGCCTGGGCCTGGTCCTGCGCCCGGTAGTAGTAGGTGACGATCTGCGCGTCCTCTGGCAGCGTGTCGGGCGAGGCGCCACCGCCGTAGCTGCCGCTGGCCAGCTCGTTGGCCAGGGCCTCCTGGGTCAGCTTGCCGGTGCAGATGCCGAAATGGCCCGAGGGGCAGCGCTCGCGCCGCTCCTTGCGCGTCCCGGCCACGCTGTCGCCCTTGGTGCTGCAGGCCCAGTCCAGGGAACCGGGCGGCATGCCCCGGTACTCGAAGCAGGTCTGGCTGGCCACGCCCGGCGTGCCGGCCGTCGCCGGCTGCTGGGTGACGTAGCAGGCGTCCGCCCACAGCTGCGCGCTGCCCAGCCCGGCGAAGAGGAAGATCCCGATGCGTAGAGGACGAGTCATGGCCATGCTCCTGGATACCCTGGAAAGCGGGCGCGAACGCCGGCCCGATGAGACTGGGACACGCCCGGCTCGGCCCGAGTTCGGCAGCGAAGCCGGCACGGGACGGCTGGCCGGCTACGCTCTCTGGTGAGGCGGGTCGCGCCGCCCGCAGCGAGGAACGGGCCTTGAACCGCGAAGAGGAACTGGACAGCCGGCGCTACCCGATCGCCGAGGACATGGCCCTGTAATGCCGCATCTGGCGCTTCGAGCGGATCGGCTGGTGGGGCCTGGGCCTGGTCGTGCTGCTGGCCCTGCTCGGGCTGTTCTCCCGGGGGCCGCTGAGCCGGCCGGCGCGCCCTGTCGGAAATCACCACCTTCGACTTCGTGCTCCTGCTGATCGTCGGCGAGGCCACCCAGCAGGCGCTGCTGGGCGAGGACTTCTCGGTGGTCAACGCCGTCCTGGTGATCGTCTCGCTGATCGCCATCGACGTGGCCCTGTCGCTGCTCAAGCGCCAGTCGAAGCGGTTGTCGCGGATGCTGGACGGCGAGCCGATCATCATCGTCGAGCACGGCGAGGTGCTGAGGCGAAGGCTCTACCTGGCACGGGTGGAGGAAGCGGACATCCTCGAGGTGGCGCGCAGCAGCCAGGGGCTGGAGCGCATCGATCAGATCAAGTTCGCCATCCTGGAGAAGAACGGCAGCATTTCGGTCATCCCGAAAGCCGAGGGTTAGGGGCGGGAGAGGCCCGGCGTGCGGCCTTGGCCGTTCGTCCCGCCCCCGTTTCAGGGGTTACGAGCGACGGCCGCCGCCATGGCTGTGCTGGCCGCCTTTGCGGCCGGCTTCGGATGCCCTCTCGCGGTCGTTGGCGAAGTTGCCGCCGCTGTTGCGGCCGCCCTTGCGGCCGGCCTCGGAGGCTTTCTCGCGGTCGTTGGCGAAATTGCCGGGGTTGCTGTTCTTGCTGGGCATGGCTGTTCTCCTCGAATGCATGTAGGAGTGACGGGGGATCGCTCCCCTACCAAAGTTTCTGAAGCGCCACCGCGTCGAGAGTTCCGATTCGTTTCCCGGCCAGGGCTGACACCGGATGAACGGTTGGCAGTCAGGCAGGCAGCACTGAACGCCGCCGGGGCCCCGCGTTCTAGAGAAGAAAGGGAGCAGGGGAGGCGCCATGCCCTGGCTGCTGGTGCTGCACATTGCCACTCTGCTCGTCTGGTGCGGGGCGCTGCTCTACCTGCCGGCGCTGATCGCCGCCGGTCGGGCGGGCGAGCCGTTCGCCCCCGCCGCGGAGGCGTTGCCCCGGGCATTCTTCACCCGGCTGGCGACTCCGGCGGCGCTGCTGACCATCGCCAGCGGCACCCTCTTGTTCCTCGGCCGGGGCGTCCACGGCATCTGGCTGATGCTGAAACTGGGCGCGGTGACGCTCATGGTCGGCTGCCACGTCCTGCTCGGCGTGCTGATCCTGCGTCTGGAGGACGACCCGCGCCGGCAGGTGGCCTGGCGCTGCGCCACCCTCGGCCTGCTGGCCGCGCTGGCCATCGGCGCGGTGCTCTGGCTGGTGCTGGCCCGGCCGTTCCGGGGGGCGGGATGACTCACTTCTTGGCCTCGACCCCCACCGCGTGCTCGTAGACCAGCCGGCTGCCGAGCCAGGCGGTCAGCAGGATCAGCAGGGCGGTGAGCAGGGAGAGGTAGAGGCCCCAGGGCAGGATGGGTTCGGCCGCGAGATAGCGCTGCAGCCAGTTCAGCGAGGCGAGCGAGAGCATCATCATGGCGAGGACGGCATGACACCAGGCAGTCATCAGGCAGCGGATGCGGCGCACCGCGATCAGGTCGATCAGGCCCAGGCCGCTGGCGAGCCAGCCGCCGAAGGCGCCGACCCCGGCCAGCCAGAGGCCGGCGCGGGCCCAGAACGGATCGCCGCTGAGGACATAGCCGAGGTCGCTGGCCACCAGGCCGAGCAGGGCGGCGACCGGGAAGTGGATCAGCATCGGGTGCAGCGGATGGCTGCCGAGGGCGGCGAAGCTGGGGATCGGCTCGGGCATCGGGGCATCCTCGGGACCGGGGCGCGGCGGGGCGGCTACCGGCATTGGACCGTGCCGCCGCCGGCTCTGCTCCTGGCCGGCTGCCAGGGCCCGCAGTCGGCGCTGGCGCCGGCCGGCCCCGCGGCGCAGGCGGCGGCCTGGCTGTGGTGGGGAATGCTGGGCTGGTTCGCCCTGGTCTGGGCTGCGGTGCTGGGGCTCTGGCTGTACGCCCTGGTGCGCCGGCCGCCGGACTGCGACGAGGCGCGGGCGAAGCGCCTGGGGCGGCGCTGGATCGTCGCCGGCGGCTTGCTGCTGCCTGGCTTCAGCATCCTCGCCCTGCTGGTCTTCGGCATCCCCCAGGGCCTGCGCATGCTGCCCCTGCTGCGGGAGGGCGAGGCGCCGCTGCGCATCGAGGTGATCGGTCATCAGTGGTGGTGGGAAGTGAGCTATCCAGAGAGCGGGGTGGTCACCGCCAACCGCCTGGCGCTGCCGGTGGGGCGGCCGGTGGACCTGGAGCTGACCAGCGTCGACGTGATCCATTCCTTCTGGGTGCCGAGCCTGGCCGGCAAGCTGGACATGCTGCCCGGCCGGCGCCTAACCCTGCGTCTGGTCGCCGAGCGGGCCGGGGTCTATCGCGGCCAGTGCGCAGAGTTCTGCGGCGCCCAGCACGCGCGCATGGCGCTGAGCGTCGAGGCCCTGGCGCCGGAGGAATTCGAGCGCTGGCAGGCGGCGCGCCGGGTCGCGCCGCCGGTGCCGGCCGAGCACGCCGCGGCGGTGGCCGCCTTTCGTCCCTATTGCGGTCAGTGCCACCGGGTCGCCGGGATCAGTCCGGGCGGCCGCGGCCCGGACCTCACCGACGTGGGCTCGCGGCCGAGCCTCGGCGCCGGCACCCTGGCCATGGGCGAGGGCGCCATGCGCCGCTGGCTGGACGAACACCAGCGGCTCAAGCCGCACAACGGCATGCCCCGGCACGACGCGCTGCCGGCCGGGACCCTGGACGCCATCGCCGCCTGGCTGGAGAGCCTGAGGCCATGAGCGAGGCCGAAGGCGACCGCCTGCACCAAGCCCTGCTGGCCGTATGGGCCGATCCGCGCGGCTGGCGGGCGCTGTCGGCGGTCAGCCACGGCCGCATCGGCCGGCGCTTCCTGCTCACCGGCGGCGCCTTCTTCCTGATCGACGGGCTGCTGGCGATGCTGATGCGCGCCCAGCTGGCGCGCCCCGAGCAGGCGCTGCTGGACCACCGGGTCTACAACCAGCTGTTCACCTTGCACGGCACGCTGATGATGTTCCTCTTCGCCGTGCCGATCCTCGAGGGTCTGGCGTTCTACCTGATCCCCAAGATGCTCGGCGCCCGCGACCTGCTGTTCCCGCGCCTGAGCGCCTTCGGCTACTGGTGCTACCTGTTCGGCGGCCTGATCCTGCTCGCCAGCCTGCCCCTGGGCCTCGCGCCGGACGGCGGCTGGTTCATGTACACGCCGCTGAGCGGCGCCGCCCATTCGCCGGGGCCGGGCGCGGACGTCTGGCTGGTCGGCACCACCCTGGTGGAAATCTCCTCCCTGGCCGGCGGTATCGAGCTGACGGTATCGATCCTGCGCGGCCGCGCCCCCGGCATGAGCCTGGACCGGATGCCGCTGTTCGCCTGGTACATACTGGTCACCGGGCTGATGATCGTCTTCGGCTTCCCGCCGCTGATCCTCGCCGGCGTCCTGCTGGAGTTGGAGCGCGCCGCGGGGTTCGCCTTCTTCGACCCGGCCCGGGGCGGCGATCCGCTGCTCTGGCAGCACCTGTTCTGGCTGTTCGGCCATCCCGAGGTGTACATCATCTTCCTGCCGGCGGCGGGCATCGTCAGCACCCTGCTGCCGGTGTTCGCCGGCCGGCCCCTGGTCGGCTACCGCTGGGCGGTGCTGGCGGCGATCGGCACCGGCTTCCTCAGCTTCGGCCTCTGGGTGCACCACATGTTCACCGTCGGCATCCCGCTGCTGGCCCAGGCCTTCTTCTCGGCGGCGAGCATGCTGGTGGCGGTGCCCACCGGCATCCAGGTGTTCGCCTGGCTGGCGACGCTGTGGACCGGGCGGCCGCGCTTCGCCGTGCCGATGCTGTGGCTGGCGGGCTTCCTGGCGATCTTCGTCGCCGGCGGCCTGACCGGGGTGATGCTGGCGCTGGTGCCCTTCGACTGGCAGGCCCACGACAGCCACTTCGTGGTGGCGCACCTGCACTACGTGCTGGTCGGCGGCATGTTCTTCCCGCTGGTCGCCGGGCTCTACTACTGGCTGCCGCACTTCTCCGGACGCATGCCTTCCGAGCGCCTGGGACGCTGGGGCTTCTGGCTGACCTTCGGCGGCTTCAACGCCACCTTCCTGGTGATGCACTGGACCGGCCTGCTCGGCATGCCGCGGCGGGTCTACACCTATCCGGCCGGGCTGGGCTGGGACGGGCCGAACCTGATCTCCTCCCTCGGCAGCTTCGTCATGGCCATGGGCGTGGCCATGCTGCTGCTGGATCTCGGCCTGCATTTCCGCTTCGGCCGACGCGCCCCAGCCAATCCCTGGCGGGCCGACACCCTGGAGTGGGCCACCGCGCTGCCGCCGGCGGCCTACAACTTCGCCAGCCTGCCGGCCTGCGCGACCCGCCATCCGCTGTGGGAGAACCCGGCGCTGGCGCAGGGCATCGCCGCGGGGCGGCACGGGCTGGCCGCCGCCGATCACGGCCGGCGCGAGACCTGGGGCAGCGAGCCGCTCAGCGGGCGGGTGCGGGAGATCGTCCAGCTGCCGGGCAACAGCTGGCTGCCGCTCGGTGCGGCGCTGGCGCTGGCGGCGCTCTGCCTGGCCCTGCTGGCCGGCGCCTACGGGCTGGCCGGCGCGGCGGCGCTGGCGAGCCTGGCGATCCTGCTGCGCTGGTCCTGGGTCAACGGCGCCCATCCCTTGGCCGCGCCCGATGCGCGCACTGAACCGGGCGATCCGCCGTTGCACTGGCGCACCTTCGACGGCCCCGGGCTGTGGGGCATGGGGCTGAGCCTGCTGGCCGACGGGTCGCTGTTCTTCTCGCTGATCTTCGCCTGGTTCTATTTGTGGGCAGTGGCGCCCAACTGGCAGCCGCCGGCACGCTCGCCGCTGCCGGCTCTGGCGCTGCTGCTCGACGGATTGCTGCTGGGCGGCATCGTCCTCGGCTTCCGCCGGCTGGTGGCGCGCCTGCGCCGGCGCGACTGCCGGCATCTCGAGGCCCGGCTCTGGGGGCTGGCCGCCGCGGGGCTGCTGCAGGCGCTCGGCCTCGCCTGGATTCTTCGGCGCACGCCGCTCGCACCGGGCGCCGGCGCCCACGACGCGCTGGTCGCCGCGATCTTCGGCTACCTGCTGCTGCACTGCGCCCTCGGCCCGCTGCTGACCGCGCTGCAGGCCTGGCGGGTGCGCCTCGGCCTGGTCGGCGAGCGGGCGCCCTACGAGCCGGCGGTGCTCGACCGGTGGTGGAGCTACTGCCTGCTGGCGTTCGCGATCGGCTACTCTGCCCTAGTGCTGTTGCCCGCCGGTTGGGCGGCGGACCGATGAGGGCGGGGCATCCGCTGCAACTGGCGGTCGGGCCCGCGCTCTGGGGACTGTGGCTGGTCGCCGTCTATGCCGGGCAGGCGCTCGGCTGCCTCTTCGGAGTGGAAGCGGAGCCGAACGTTCGCCGCGGGCTGAATGTCCTGCTCGGCGCCGTGACCCTCTGCATCGCCGCCGGGCTGCTGTGGCAGGCCTGGCGACTGTGGCGGGCGTCGCCGCCGTCGGCCACCGAGCGCTTTGTCGCCCGCACCGGCGCCGCGCTGGACCTGTTCGCCGCGCTGGCCACGCTGTTCGTCGGCCTGCCCATCGCCGAGCTGCCGCCATGCGTCTGAGCGTCGCCGTCGCACTGTGGCTGCTGCCGGCGCTGGCCCGGGCCCACGGCCTGTTCGACGAACGACTTGCGCCGCGCCTGCCGTCGCTGCTCGGCGCGCTGCTGCTGGCGGTGGCCTGGCTGGGCCATGCGGCCGGCTGCCGCCGCCGTCCGCCGCCGGCCCGGCGCATCTGGGCCTTCCAGCTGGCGCTGCTGCTGAGCGTGCTCGCCCTGTTCGGCCCGCTGGACGAGCGGGCGGAGAGCAGCGCCGCCCTGCACATGATTCAGCACATGCTGCTGATGCTGGCGATCGCGCCGCTGCTGGCGCTGGCCCGGCCGTTGACGCAGTGGCGGCGCCTGGGCGGTCGGCCTCTGGCTCCGGCCTGGCGCACTCTGGCACGGCTGGCTCGGCGGCCGCCGGCCTGCGCCGCGCTGCACGGTGCGGCGATCTGGATCTGGCATGCGCCCGGGCCGTACCGGCTGGCGCTGGAGCAGCCCTGGTGGCACATCGGCGAGCACGCCTGCCTGCTGGGCAGCGCCTGGCTGTTCTGGTGGTCGGTGCTGCAGGCCGGCCCGCGCGAGCGGGGCCGGGCCCTGCTGGCGCTGCTGCTCACCGGCATGCACACCGGCCTGCTCGGCGCCCTGCTGACCTTCGCCCGCCTGCCGCTGTACCGGGCCGGCGGCGAGCTCGCCGACCAGCAGCTGGCCGGCCTGCTGATGTGGGTGCCGGGCGGGCTGGTCTATCTCCTCGCCGCCGCCGACTGTGCCCGCCGCGGCCTGCGGCGGATCGGCCATGGCCGGTCGGAGAGCGGCTACAGTCAAGGAAGAGGGGACGACTCGTCCTGAGATTCCCGCCAGACAGCCAGACAGGAGAGAGGAAATGGCCAGCGTCGGTTATCACGAGCCCATCGGGGAAATCTCCGCGGAAACCCGCGACATGCACCGGGCCATCGTTTCGTTGATGGAGGAGCTGGAAGCCATCGACTGGTACAACCAGCGCGTCGATGCCTGCCAGAACCCGGAGCTCAAGGCGATCCTGGCGCACAACCGGGACGAGGAGAAGGAGCACGCCTCCATGGTGCTGGAGTGGATACGGCGGCGCGATCCGAAGTTCTCCCAGGAACTCAGCGAATACCTCTTCAGCACCGCGCCCATCGCCCACGACAGCGAGGACTGACGGCCGCCGGCGGGCGCGTTCCCGAAGGCCCGCCGCCGACCGTCCGTCAGTAGCGCATCTCCCAGTTCCTGCCGATCATCCCCGCCGCCTGTTCCATCTGCTCCATGCGCTGGTCGTAGGCGGTGCATTCGTTGGGCAGCGTGTCGTCGACCTTGCGCAGCACCAGGTAGTGCATCTCTTCGCTGAGCGCGGCGGCCTTGCGCGGGTCGTTGCCGGTCAGGGCATGGATCTTGGCGGCCAGTTGCCTGGCCTTGTCGGTGGCTTCGTCCGGGGTGCAGGCGAGGCTGGAGACGGAGGCGAGCAGGGCGGCGGCGGCGCCGAATCCGATCAGGGCGTTCATGGGCGGGTCCTCCGATCAGGGTGTATCCGGTGGATAGCCGCGCCGGCGGAAAAGTTCAGCGGGCGCCCTTTCCGCCCTCCGCCTCGCTAGAACTCGCAGAAATGGTCCCTGTCACCTTTAGAGCGACACGCAAAAGGCAACTTCCCTGTCCGCGCACCGTTTTCCGGTGTGCCCGAGCTTTAGAAAGGTGGATAAGCCAATGCCTACACCCAGAGACCGCACACCGCGCCCCGACGAGCCGAATCCGGGGCACTCGATGCAGGACATCGCCGGCGACCTGCAGGGCCAGGCCGGTGAGATCGCCGAGGAGGCCAAGCGCCAGGGCAAGGAGCAATTGGAAAACTATCGGCAGAGCGCCGCGGACGAGCTGGAGAAGATCGCCGAGGGCGCCCGCGCGGCGGCCACCGAGCTGGAGGAGCAGGACGAGTCGGCGCTGTCGAGCTACGTGCTGGACACCGCGGAAAGCCTCTATCAGCTGGCCGACAAGCTGCGCGGCAAGAGCGTCGAGGAGCTGATCCAGCAGGCCGGGCGGCTGGCCCGGGAGAATCCCGCCCTGTTCGTCACCGGCAGCGTCGCCCTCGGCTTCGGCCTGATGCGCTTCGCCCGCGCCTCCGGCCGCCGCGTGGGACAGCAGCCGGAGCGGGAGAGGCAGCCGGGCGCCGAGCTGCAGGCGATGGGCGGCGAGCCGATGGCGACCGGCGCGAACATCGCGCCGCACGTCACGGTCACCGCCACCCCGGACGGCACGGTGACGGCCAGCAGCAGCCGGATGCCCGGGCGGGGCACCCACCGCCTGCCGCCGGGCGACATCGGCCACGGCCTCACCGGCGCCGCCGCCGGCACCCCCACGGGCGCCGCGGCGGGCACCCCGACCGGCTCCCCCGAGGAGACGCCCCGGGTCTCCCCCAACCCCAGTGATCGGCAAGGCCCCAGCGGAGGAATGCAGTGATGAGCAACCAGACCGGCAAATCGACCATGCAGACGCAGAGCGAAACCGAATACCGCAAGGCCGAGACGTTCCGCCCCGATCCGCGCGGGACCGACATCCCCGGCCCCGAGGTCCGCATGCCCGGGCCCGAGGTCGGCGCCAGGCTGGATGAGAGCGCCACCGGCATCGGCGGGCTGATCCGCCAGCTCGGCCGCGAGGTGCCGTCGCTGGTGACCAAGGAGCTGGCGCTGGCCAAGGTGGAGATCACCGAGGCGATCAACGCCACCAAGACGGCCACCGGCGCCGTGGCCGGCGGCGGCGCGGTGCTGCTCGCCGGCTTCATCGTCCTGCTGCAGGCGGCCGTCTACGCCCTGAACCTGGTGATGGACGCCTGGCTCGCCGCCTTCATCGTCGGCGCGGTGGTGTCGGTGGTGGGCTACGCGATGATGCAGGCCGGCAAGAAGAAATTCGAACCCTCGGCCCTCAAGCCCGAGCGCACGCTGCACAGCCTGCAGAAAGACAAGGCCGCGATCAAGGAGGCCACCCGATGAGCACGCAGAGCAGAGTCGACGAGGAATCGCGCAAGGATTCGGCCACCCTGGAACGGGAGATCGACCAGCAGCGCGCGGAGATCGGCAGCATCGTGCAGGCGCTGGAGAACAAGCTGTCCCCCGGCCAGTTGCTGGACAGCGTGCTGCACTACTCCAAGGGCCACGGCGGCGAGTTCATGGGCAATCTGGGGCGGACGGTGCAGGCCAACCCGGTGCCGACCCTGCTCACCGGCATCGGCCTGCTCTGGCTGATGACCAGCCAGAACCGCACGAGCGCCCCGGCCTACGTCGAGACCGAGGCCAGCACCGGCCCGAGTCTCGCCGAGAAGGCCCGGCAGCAGGCGGCCGGCATCCGCGAGAAGGCCGGGCAGATCGGCGAGAGCGTCACCGACACCCTGGGCTCGGCCCGGCAGCGCCTGAGCGAGTCCGGCCACCAGGTCGGCGACTCCCTGCGCCAGGGCGCGCAGCGGGCCCGCGGCAGCTTCGAGCGCATGCTCGACGAGCAGCCGCTGGTGCTCGGCGCCATCGGCGTCGCCGCCGGTGCCGCGCTGGCCGCCGCGTTGCCGCCGACCGTACAGGAAGACCGGATGCTCGGCCGGGCCAGCGACCGGCTCACCGACCAGGCCCGGCACAAGGTCGAGGAGGGCTACGAAAAGGCCAGCGAAATGGGCCGGGACATGGCCGACCAGTTGAGGGGCGAGTCCGCCCAGCAGCCCTACGGCCAGCAGAGCGCCCAGCCCGGCAGGCCGCACTGAGCCCGCCGCATCGCCACCCGCCGACCGGAGTAGAGATATGTCCGAGCAAAAACAGACGCTTCCGCCGCAGCACCAAGACCATCGTCCCGGCACGGAAAGCGAGATGCACCCGCGGCCGGAGTACAAGGCCGAGGACTACAAGGCCGCTGGCAAGCTGCAGGGCAAGGTCGCGGTCATCAGCGGCGCCGACAGCGGCATCGGCCGGGCGGTGGCGGTGGTCTACGCCAAGGAGGGTGCCGACGTGGTGGTGCTCTACCTGGACCAGCCGGAGGACGCCGAGGAAACCCGCCGCCAGGTGGAGCAGATCGGCCGGCAGTGCCTGACCCTGGCCGGCGACGTGGCCGACGCCACCTACTGCCGGCTGGTGGTCGACCAGACCATGGCCAAGTGGGGGCGCCTGGACGTGCTGGTCAACAACGCCGGCGAGCAGCATCCCCAGGACCGGCTGGAGGACATCAGCGAGGAGCAGTGGGAGCGGACCTTCCGCACCAACATCTTCGGTATGTTCCAGCTGACCAAGGCGGCGCTGCCCTCGATGAAGGAGGGCGGCGTCATCATCAACACCACCTCGGTCACCGCCTACAAGGGCAATCCGAAGCTGATCGACTACTCCTCGACCAAGGGCGCGATCACCGCCTTCACTCGCTCGCTGTCGATGAACCTGGCATCCCGCGGGATACGGGTGAACGCGGTGGCGCCCGGGCCGATCTGGACGCCGCTGATTCCCTCCACCTTCGACGAGGACACCGTCGCCCACTTCGGCGCCTCCACCCCCATGGGCCGCCCCGGCCAGCCGGAAGAGGTGGCGCCGGCCTACGTCTACCTGGCCTGCAGCGACTCCTCCTACATGAGCGGGCAGGTACTGCACGTCAACGGCGGCACCGTGGTCAACGGCTGAGCGCCGCCTTGTTCGGCTCCCCAGCCGCTGCGTGCCGGGGAGCCTCTCCGGCCTGCCTCCCGGAAAACTGATTTCCATCAAGTCGGCGAAACCCGTTCAGACTGTAGATAGTAGGCAAGGCACGGGACGACTCAGGAGACTTGGCCGTGGAAATCATCGATCGACGCAAGGCGCTTGGTATTCCGCCACTCTGGCGCCTGGCCTTTCGCCCGTTCTTTCTCGCCGGCAGCCTGTTCGCGCTGCTGGCGGTGCCGCTCTGGGTGGCGGCCTGGGCCGGCGCCTGGCACGGCTGGCAGCCGGCCGGCGGCTGGCTCGCCTGGCACCGCCACGAGATGCTGTTCGGCTTTGCCATGGCCATCGTCGCCGGCTTCCTGCTCACCGCCGTGCAGACCTGGACCGGCCGGCCGAGCATTTCCGGCCAGCGGCTGATGCTGCTGGCGCTGCTCTGGCTGGCGGCGCGCCTGGGCTGGCTGTTCGGGCTGCCGATAGCGCTGCTGACCGTCCTGGAGCTGGGCTTCATGCTGACCCTGGCCGGGCTGATGGGGCGGATGCTCCGGGCCGTGCGGCAGAAGCGCAACTATCCCATCGTGGCGGTGCTGCTGCTGATGACGGCGGCCGATGCCGAAGTCATGGCCGGCCTGTTCCGGGGCGACGACTCCCTGCAGCGCCAGGGCGTGCTCGCCGGCCTCTGGCTGGTGGCGGCGCTGATGGGGCTGATCGGCGGGCGGGTGATTCCCTTCTTCACCCAGCGCGGCCTCGGTCGTCAGGAGATGGTGAAGCCCGTCGTCTGGCTGGACATCGCCCTGCTCGTGGGCACCGGCCTGGTCGCCGTGCTGCATGCGGCGGGACTGGCGCTGTCGCCGAATCCGCTGCTTGGGCTGCTGTTCCTGGCCATCGGCGGCGGGCATCTGTGGCGCCTGCTGCGCTGGTACGACGCCGGCATCCGGGGCGTGCCGCTGCTCTGGTCGTTGCACCTGGCCATGCTCTGGCTGGTGGTCGCGTGCGTCGGGCTGGCGCTCTGGCATTTCGGCCTGCTGGCCGCCTCCAGTCCGTCCCTGCACGCGCTGGCCGTGGGCTCCATGGGCGGGCTGATCCTGGCCATGATCGCCCGGGTCACCCTGGGGCACACCGGCCGGCCGCTGGAGCTGCCCGCGGGCGTGCGCTGGGCCTTCGTGCTGTTCAATCTGGGCGCCGTGGCGCGGGTGTTCCTGGTGCCCGTCTGGCCGCTGGCGGGGCTCTGGCTGGCGGCGACCTGCTGGTCGCTGGCCCTGGCCCTGTACGCCTGGCGCTACGCGCCGATGCTCACCAGGGCGCGGGTGGACGGCCATCCGGGCTGAGCCGCGGCCGGCTCACGCCTCCCGCAGGCGCAGCCTCCGGCGCATCTCGGCGGTGATGCGCTGGCGGACGGACGCGTAGTCGGCCCAAGGCGCCGGATCGTCGGCCAGGCGCTCGTGCAGGTTGCGGAGGGTCCAGGCGTCGGCGCCCTTGAGTTCGGCGACTTCCTCCGGAAAGACCGGCACCGACACCGGCAGTCCTTCGCGCGCACGCACCGAGTAGGCGGCCACGGTGGTGGCGCCCTGGCCATTGCGCAGGTAGTCGACGAAGATCCGCCCGACCCGGTTCTTCGGCCCGGCCACCGCGGAGAAGCGGTCCGGCAGCAGTTTCGCCAGGTGGCGGGCGATGGCCTGGGCGAAGGCCTTGACCCGGGCCCAGTCGTCCCCGGGCGTCAGCGGCACCACCAGGTGGATGCCCTTGCCGCCGCTGGTCTTGACGAAGGCGCGCAGGCCCAGCTCCTCCAGCAGGGTCAGGGTCAGTCCGGTGGCCTCCGCCATGCGCCGCCAGGGCAGCGCGGGGTCCGGGTCCAGGTCGAGGACGAAGCGGTCCGGGTGCTGCAGATCCGCTGTCGTGGCGTTCCAGGTGTGCAGTTCGATGGCGTTTATCTGCACCGCGCCGAGCAGGCCTTCGGCGCTTTCGACGACCATCGCCGGTTGTCCCGCCTCGGCCTCGTCCAGGGCGACGATGCCCGCGACTCCCAGTTTCTCGGCGCTCTTCTGAAAGAACAGCTCGCCGGCGATGCCTTCGGGGGCGCGGATCAGCGCCACCGGGCGGTGCTCCAGTTGCGGCAGCAGCCAGGGCGCCGTGCGTTCGTAGAACTCCGCCAGATCCCGCTTGGTCGCGCCGCTGCGGGCATCGATCACCCGTTCCGGATGGGTGAGCGTGAGCTTGGCGTCGCCGAGTGTCCGCGATCGCTTCGGCGTCGCCGCCGGCCCGACTTCCTGCGGGCGTTCCCGGGTGATGGCCTCCGGCGGCTTGTCCTCGCGCAGGCCGTGGAAGACCGCATGGCGGATGAGGCCGTCGCGGGTCATTTCGGCGTAGGCCACTTCGGCCAGCAGTTGCGGCTGCAGCCAGTGCACGCCGCGCGCCTCGGCGCCGCCGGGCGGATTCGTCACGGCCGGGCGCGGGCTGCGCAGCGGCTGCATCTGCCGGTAGAGGCTGCGCAGGGTAGGGCCGTCGAAGCCGGTGCCGACCTTGCCTGCATAGCGCAGCGCCCGGCCCGGCGCGTCGTGCAGGCCGAGCAGCAGGGCACCGAAGCCCTGGCGCGTACCCTTGGGGGCGGTGTAGCCGACCACCACGAATTCCTGGCGGTTCTGGCACTTGAGCTTGATCCAGTCGCTGCTGCGCCGGGATAAATAGTGACTGCCGGCGCGCTTGCCGATCAGCCCCTCCAGCCGGATCTTGCAGGCGCTGTCGAGGATGGCGTCGGTGGCTTCGCCGAAGTCCTCGGAGAAGCGCAGGGTCTCGTGCTCGCCGTGCCGCAGCAGCCCGGCGAGGAGGGCGCGTCGCTCCTCGATGGCGACCTGGCGCAGATCCCGGCCGTCGAGGTAGGGCACATCGAACAGGTAGTAGAGGATATCGTCGCTGCCGTCGGCCTCGAAGGCGTTCTGCAGGGTCTGGAAGTCCGGCAGCCCTTGCCGGTCGAGCACGACGATCTCGCCGTCCAGCCAGGCCGACTGCAGCCCAAGGCCGGCCAGCTCCGCGGCTTGGCGCGGCATCTTCGCCGTCCAGTCCTGGCCGCTGCGGGTGAACAGGCGTACCTCGCCGTCGCGGATGCGGGTCAGGATGCGGTAGCCGTCGAACTTGATCTCGTAGCGCCAGTCGCCGGCGGGAACCTGGTCCACCAGGGTGGCCAGCTCGGGGGCGAGCTGGTCCGGCTGCGCCGCCCGGCGCGCGCCTTTCAGCTTCCGCTGCGGCGTTTCCGTCTCGGCCTTGCCGCGGCGCCTCGGCACGAGGGTACGATCGCTCAGCACGCTGTCGGGCATCGCTCCGACCACGTCGAACTTCGCTTCCGGCCTGGCCGCCTCGTCCCGCGACTTGATCAGGAACCACTGCTCCTGCTTGCCGGAGCGGCCGGTGTGCACCAGATTCCACAGGCCGGCGAGTTTTTCCCCCTGCAGCTCGAACTTGAGCCGGCCCTTCCGGTAGCCCTCCCGCGGATCGCCCTGGGGTATCCAGATGCCGCGATCCCAGACGATCACGTCGCCCGCCCCGTAGTGCCCCTCCGGAATATGGCCTTCGAAGGTGGCGTAGGCCAGCGGGTGGTCCTCCACCTGCACGGCCAGCCGGCGCACGCCGGGATCGAGGCTGGGGCCCTTGGGGACGGCCCAGCTCTTCAGGGTCCCGTCCAGTTCCAGGCGGAAGTCGTAGTGCAGGTGGGTGGCGTCGTGCTTCTGGATGCAGAACTGCAGGGCATGGGCTTGGCCTTCGTGTGCCGCGGGGCCGGAGTCGTCAGCGGCGGGCTCGGGCGTCGCGGCGAAGTCGCGCTTGCGCTCGTACTCTTCCAGGGACTTGCTCATCGGGAAAACCCCTGCCGCTCTTCTTATCGGTATAGAGAGTACTGGGCTTTCTCGGGTTCATTCGGTGGGAGAGGGGAGGCGGTGGTCACGACCGGGCGAGCCGATCGTGGTCCACCGCCTTGCTGCGCGAGGGTTTTGGTTCGTTGCATCCAAGCCGGATCTTCCTGTGTCGGAAATGTCCCGGGCGGTCAGCGCTTGGCCTCGACGTCGGGCGTTTCGGCACGGGTCAAGAAGGCCGTGGTGAGTTCGGGCAAGTGGGCCAGCATCCATTGGGCCATGGCCTCTTCCTGGGCGAGGATTTCCTGAACCACGCGTTTGGTTTCCAGATCGCCCACGGTTTCGGCGGCGGCGCTGAGGATGGTGTACGAGGCGATCTCCATGTTCTCGAATACATAGCCGCTCATGGCGCCCTTGATCACCTCGTCGCTCATCACTACGCCACTGAGTCCCTGGCCGAACGCCATGAGCTTGCCGGCGATGTCCTTGAGGGTAGAGGTGCTGCTGCCCAGCCGCTTGATGCAGTTTTCCACCTGTTGCTGTTGCCAGCGGGTTTCCTCGATGTGCTGATCGATCCGGGTCTTCAGTTGGGGATAGTGCTCGATGCGTTCGGAAAACGACTGGAGCATCTGCTCCGCTTGTTGCTCCATCGCGTGAGCGTCACGCAGCCAGTCAAGCAGGTGTTCTTGTGCAGTAGCCATATGCAGATCTCCTGATTGAAACAAGTGGAACCTCTGGTAGAAGTCCCGGGCCGTTTAAAAGTTCAGGCCATCTGATCGGCGTTGAATGGAGTGATTGTTGCGATTGTTTTTCTCATTCGGCTTGCACGTGTCGGGTTATTGGCGTTGATCATTTGTCTTGGTGAATGGCTGAACTCCATGGAGTGCCTCGCATCCTAATTAAGGGCAAGTACAGCCTGATTGCCTGTGTCCCTTTCTTTCATCCGTCCATGCGGAGGAATACAGAGATGAGAACATATAAGGCTTTATTGGCAAGTGTGTTGCTCTTGGGCTTTGGCGTCGTTTATGCGGCGGAAAAGCTCAGCCCTGCCGAGTTCGTCGACGAGGCGTCCGCCAAGAGCGTCGCCGAAATCGAAGGCGGCAAAATGGCCCTGCGCAAAAGCTCCTCGGAAGACGTGAAGGCCTATGCCCAGCGCATGATCGACCACCATACGACCGTCAATACCGAACTGGCGAAGATCGCTCACCAGAAGAATCTGAAAGTGGCCAATGAAGCCGAACTCATGAGCAAGGCGCAGGAGTTGATCCTCAAGTTGCGCGAGGGCGAGTCGTTCGACAAGGCATATGCCAAGAATCAAGTTTCGGCCCATGAGGCCACCATCAAACTCTTCCGCGAAGAGTCGCACAGTTCCGCCGATCCCGAACTGAAGGCCTTCGCGACCAAGAGTTTGCCGATGTTGGAGCAACATCTGGAAGAGGCAAAGAGACTAGCCGAAGCGCATTGAGCGGGGAATATCGATATCCATTCTCTGCCTCTTAGTTGGAAGCGAATCATGCAGGCGCGTCTTGGCATATATGGTTCGCTTCCGGCTGTCTGACTTCTAGTTTTATTCCTTTCCGTTAATCCGAGCCGGCTGTTTCACTCTCTCCGACCGGTTATCAGTTCGCTGCAACCTCCTTTATCTGCACGCCGTCCCTTCCTTGTGGCCTGCGTGGTCAGTTGGAACCTGTTCCAGCCCGAGAGGCCCCAGGACACGCCTCATGCATTCCTCAACGCAATCTGCCTGGAGGCATTGATGGATACCCTGACCAAACTACTCGACGCCAAGGGCTGTCCCCTCGACATGCAGAAGTTCACCTGGCGGGAAATGGCCGCTAAACCGATCAGCAAACTGGATGACGATGCCTTCACCAGGGTACGGGTCATCCTGATGAACGGCATCGAGGTCGATGCGCTGCGACTGAAGAACATCGGCGCGCGTTTCCATGGCGCTCTGCGCCTGCCGCTGGCCCAGGTGAGACGCAGCGAGCAGCATCAGGCGACCATGATCAACTGGCTCGTCTCGGCCGATCATTCGCCGCTGGAAACCACCATCGCCTATGAGCAGGTCGCCATAGAGGTCACCGCCGCGGTGGCCCAGAGCGAACCCGATCCCTATCAGGCCCAGACCTATCGCTTCGGCCTCCTGGAGGACTTCGACCACCTCTATCGCTACTCGGCGATGCTCGACCGCCTTGAGGGCAAGGACGCCAACAACATCCTGCAGGGCTACACCGACATCATCCCCAGCCGTCCGACTCCGGAACACCATCGAGCCCCGGAGGACGATCTGCGGGAGAGCTATCGACGTGAGTCCGCCGCGTTGATCACCAAGATCCACGCCGCCATGATCACCGCGGCGGAATACCAGACCCATGACTACTACATGAATGTCGGGCCGACCTTCGCCGATCCGGTGGCCCGCCAGCTGTACGCCGAGATCGCATCGGTGGAGGAGCAGCACGTTAGCCAGTACGGCTCGCTGCAGGATCCCGAGGAGACCTTCCTCGAGAAGTGGCTGATCCACGAGGCCATGGAGGCCTACAACTACTATGGCTGCGTCGAGCAGGAGAGCAATCCGCGGATCAAGGCGATCTGGGAGCGTTTCCTGGATTACGAGCTCGGTCATCTCAACCTGGTCTGCGAACTCTTCAAGCAGCACGAGCGACGCGATCCGCAGGAGGTTCTCGGCGGTACGCTGCCGAAGATGGTCGAGTTCAAGAGCCAGCGAGACTTCGTGCGCAAAGTGCTGGCCGACGAGATCGACCTGCGCGCGAAAGGCACCCGGTTCGTGCCTAAGCGGGAGGAGGGCGCCGTTTCCCTGGAATACCGCAAACAGCTCAACTCGGCGGGCTCCGCTGCCCAGAGCGCTTCTGCCGGTTACCAGTGGACACCTGGTACCGAATTGCAACGCAAGGCTTCCTGAGGAGAATTGCCATGCAAAACGTGACCAAGATCGGCCTCAACTACACCGGCACGCAAATGTCTCCGAAGGATTGTGAGCGGCAGGTCAGGGCGTCCATGGAGGTACAGCCGGATTTCACCGGCGATGAACGGAATATCGCCATTTTGCGCAGTACCACCATCGCCGAGGCGGACGCTATCGGCTCCGTGCCCATTCCCGGCTCGGCCAAGGGGATGGTGATCACGGGGCTCAGCAAGCTGGCCGGGCAGAGCCCGGAAGTCTTGATCGACAAGCTCGGCGAGCGGCTGGCCTTCGAGCGCGGCGGTACCCGGCTCTACGAGGCGCTGATAGCCAAGGTTGAAAGCATCCCGGATACGTCTCCCGAAATGCTCGGGCGCTTGAAGCACTTCCATGATGAGGAAGCCTCTCACTTCAAGCTGGTAGCTAGAGCCCTGGAGAAGCTCGGCGCTGATCCCACTGCCATGACGCCTGGTGCCGACGTATCGGGTGTGACCGCTATAGGCGTGTTGCAAGTCATCAGCGATCCCCGGACCAATCTCGCCCAGTCGCTGAATGCCTTGCTCACCGCCGAACTGGCCGACAATGCCGGCTGGGAGCTGCTGATAGATCTGGCCAACGCTGGAGGCCATGCCAATCTGGCCGAGTCCTGCGGTCAAGCCCTGGCCGAGGAGCAGGTGCATCTGGAAACCGTACGCGGCTGGCTGAAAAGCGAACTCATGAGTCAGCTATAATCTTTAAGAGAGATGTGGGGTAGAGGGCAGCCTGCTCCATCCGGTCAAAAAATCGGTTGACGCCAGATTTGAGGTCCCTATAATACGCACCACTTCCGGCGCAGTCCTCACGGAAAACTCCTGATAAATCAAGGGGTTGGCTAAGAGGGTGGGGTCGGAAGGGTTGCTGGCAAGCGGTGTCGAGGCTTCTGAAGCCTCCCGAAAAAACCGCT
>Ga0255334_1000184_pt1 | contig 65006 bp, 64 predicted proteins | sample EtOH5_35cm_T3_12_FD_202080 | JGI IMG/M metagenome (GOLD analysis project Ga0255334, IMG submission 202080) | Sandy soil microbial communities from University of British Columbia, Vancouver, Canada - EtOH5_35cm_T3_129 | ecosystem: Engineered > Artificial ecosystem > Sand microcosm > Unclassified ...
AGGTTGTTCTTGCTGCTCAGATGGGCCAGGACCAGGTGTTGCAGGCCTTGCCAGCCCAACTCGGACACCAGGAATGCCGCCTGGTGGTTGTTCAAATGTCCCAATTCACCGCCCACCCGCTGCTTGAGAAAGTACGGGTAGTGACCGCGAGCCAGCATGTCACGGCAATGGTTGGCCTCGATCATCAACGCATCGAGATCCCGATAGCCGTCCAGCACTTTGTTGCAGTATGAACCCAGGTCGGTCAACAGGCCGAAGCGCCGCTCACCGTCACTGAACACATATTGCGTCGGTTCCTGTGCATCGTGGGCCACGGCAATGACGCCGATGCTCAGTGCGCCGATCTGCAGTTGCTCGCCGCCGGCCAGAAGGCCGGCCGGTTCAATCGGCTTGCGCATCCCGCGCAGGGTGCCGCGACTGAGGTAGACAGGCAGATTGTAGCGCCGAGACAGCAAACCCACGCCATGCACGTGGTCGGCATGTTCGTGGGTCACGAGTATCGCGCTCAGTTGCGCCGGGTTCACACCCAGGCGCAGTAAGCGTTTTTCGGTTTCCCGCAGGGAGAAACCACAATCCACCAGCACATACGTGTCAGCGCTGGCTATCAGCGTGCCGTTCCCTTGGCTACCGCTGCCGAGAACGGCAAAACGCATGTGATCAGCCCAGGTTGTCCTGAATCACGCTCAACACTTTGCGCGCCACGTCAGCCGGCGCCACGGTGTTGATGTTTTTCTCGACGGTGACCTGAACGGTATCGCCCACCTTGCTCAGGCGAACCTGATAACGCTCGGCGCGGGCTTCAACTTCTTCCTTGCTCGGCGCACTGCCGAACAGGCCGCTGAGGAAACCGGGCTTCTCGTCTTTCTTCTCGGCTTTTTCAGACAGGTTGATGTAGTACAGGCCCAGGCTGCGGTTGATGTCTTCAACGCGCCATTCGCCCTGCTCCAGCGCACGACCGACGCTCGACCAGGCACGGTCCAGGTCGTTGCCGACGTTCAGAACCGGGTTGCCGCTGCCGTCTTCGCTCAGGCTGACGCGACTTGGCGTATCGAAATCACGCGATGCCAGCATGGAGACCGAACCGCCCTTCTCCGAGATGCGGCTCATGCTCGCGAGCATGTCGTCGACCAGTGCCGCGTCCAGGCCGGTGTTGACCGAACGGTTGGTGAAGGCCACATCGGCGGTGCTGCCGGCAGGACGTTCGGCGCTTACCACGTAGACTTCACTGGTGTTGCGCTGCACGCCCGGCTCGATGCGCACGCGCACACGGGTTTCGCTGTCAGCGCCGACACCGGCTGCGCTCAGGCGCTTGGCCATCGCTGCGGACAGTTCGTCGGAATGCTGCCAGGTGGTGGTGAACTCGCCGGTTTGCGGACGCTGTTCATCCAGACGGAAACCGTTGTCCTGGAAGAACTGCACAGCCACTGGCCAGACTTCGGCCGGCGGGTTCTGAGCGACGATCCAGCGCGAGTCACCGGTCTTCTGCAGCGAGTAGGCACTGGCATCGGCAGCGGCGGACAGCGGCTGCGGACGCGGCACGATGTATTCGCCCTTGACGGTGTCATCAGCCACGTTGCGCGGGATCGGCAGCAGCGGGTCCAGGTGTTTGGAGGTGCTGACGTCCGGTGGCAATTGCATCGGTGCAGTCTGTTGCGCTTCCAGGTAATCGCTACCACGGTCACGGAAATAACCTTCCGGGCCCCAGACCCATCCACAGCCACTGGTGCTGGAGATAATCAAGGCAAGTGCGGAAAGTCCGGCCAATCGCTTCATGCGTAGTGCTTCCTCAATTAAACCAGGACGCCGGACTGGCGCATGGCCTGCCGCAGCGGTTCGTGACAGGCAGCACTGAGCCAGGTGAGCGGCAGACGGATACCGTCCGGCATCAAGCCCATTTCATGCAGCGCCCATTTCACGGGAATAGGGTTGGATTCGATAAACAGGGTTTTATTGAGCGGCATCAGCTTTTCATGGATCGCGCGGGCTGTGACGGCATCGCCTTTCAAAGCAGCGTTGCACAGGTCGGCCATGTCGCGCGGGGCAACGTTGGCAGTCACCGAGATGTTGCCTTTGCCGCCGAGCAGCATCAGCTCGACCGCGGTGGCGTCGTCACCGGAAAGCACCAGGAAGTCTTTGCTGACGCCGTCGAGGATGGCTTTGGCACGATCGAGGTCGCCGGTGGCTTCCTTGATACCGATGATGTTTTTCACGGTCGACAGACGGATAACGGTCTCGGCCAGCATGTCGCATGCCGTGCGGCCAGGCACGTTATAAAGGATCTGCGGGATGTCGACGGCTTCGGCGATGGCCTTGAAGTGCTGGTACAAGCCTTCCTGGGTCGGCTTGTTGTAATACGGCGTCACCAGCAGGCAGGCATCGGCGCCGGCGGTCTTCGCATTGGTGGTCAGCTCGATGGCTTCGCGCGTCGAGTTGGCGCCGGTACCGGCGATCACCGGAATGCGCCCTGCCACCTGCTTCACCACGTAACGAATCACTTCGATGTGCTCGTTCACGTCAAGGGTGGCCGATTCGCCTGTAGTGCCGACCGCCACGATCGCGTGGGTGCCGTTCTGCAGGTGAAAGTCCACCAGTTTGCTCAGGCTGTCCCAGTCGAGACGACCTTGTGCATCCATGGGTGTGACCAGTGCCACCATACTGCCCGCAATCATGCAACCGCTCCTGCCGGAAAAAGAGAGCCGTAATGGTACTGGCGCCAAGATGCTTGTACAAGCGAAGTACTGCGCTGCTGCCATTCCCCTTGGCGCTGCTTTTCGCTACCCTTCAGACTTTGATCGGTACTGACATGCTCGTACGCCGGGTTTCAGCCTCCATTTTCGGCATCACAAGCCCCGATCCAGCGTTGCCACCCTTCGCTCCTGCCTTGATGGAGCACGTTGCAACCTTCGGCCCGGGTTTTCTGAATTCGCATCCGCAGGCTCGCCCCCGGCAAAAAAAGCCCGTAGAAGTATCGACCGCTCATCGCTTTAGGAATGCTGCATGTCCACCCCCACAGTTCGCGAACAATTCCTTGTCATCAGTGCCCTCGGCGCCAACCCCATGGAGCTGACTAACGTCCTGTGCCGCGCCAGCCATGAAAACCGTTGCGCCGTGGTCACCTCTCGCCTGACCCGACATGGCGAGTGCAGTGCGTTGGTCCTCGAGGTCTCCGGCAGCTGGGACGCCCTGGCGCGCCTCGAAGGCAGCCTGCCGACCCTCGCCAAGAAGCACGCCTTCACGGTCAACGTGGTGCGCAGTGCGGCGCTGGAGAATCGCCCTCAAGCCCTGCCGTACGTCGCCTACGTCAGCTCGGCGTATCGCTCGGACATCATCAACGAGCTGTGCCAGTTCTTCATGGACCACAACGTCGAGCTGGAAAACCTGACCTGCGACACGTATCAGGCGCCGCAAACCGGCGGCACCATGCTCAATGCCACGTTTACCGTGACCTTGCCGGCCGGTGTGCAGATCAGCTGGCTGCGCGATCAGTTCCTGGATTTCGCCGACGCGCTGAACCTGGATGCGCTGATCGAACCGTGGCGCCCACAAAACCCAATGTAAGGAAGCTTTCATGGCCGTTGCCATCGACCAACCGGTTGCCGACTTCGAAGCCCCCGCCACCAGCGGGCAGACCGTCAGCCTCGCGAGCCTCAAAGGCAAGCAAGTGGTGATCTACTTCTATCCGAAGGACAGCACGCCGGGTTGCACGACCCAGGGCCAAGGCTTTCGCGATCAGCTGGACGCCTTTAAAGCAGCTAACACTGAGGTCTTTGGCGTGTCGCGTGACAGCCTGAAATCTCACGAAAACTTCAAGGCCAAGCAAGCGTTCACCTTCGAGCTGATCAGCGACAAGGAAGAAGCGCTGTGCCAGCTGTTTGATGTGATCAAGCTGAAGAAGCTTTATGGCAAGGAATACATGGGTGTTGATCGCAGCACATTCCTGATTGATAAGGAGGGTGTGTTGCGTCAGGAATGGCGTGGCGTGAAGGTGCCGGGGCATGTGGATGCTGTTTTGGCGGCGGCACAAGCGCTGAACAAGGCCTGATAGATATTTGGCGCCTGTTCTGGCGCTTTCGCGAGCGAGCCCGCTTCCACATTCAACCGAGTTCTTCCTGTAAGAATGCGATCGAATGTGGGGCGGGCTTGCTCCGTGCGGCGTTCCGACGAAGAGGCCCTTAGCCTCACTGAAAAAAATCAGGGTGATCCGTTAAAGCAGCGGCGCCACTACCGGCTCCTTGCGCGGCCAGGCATCCAGCACCGCCTTGAACAACGTCGCCAGCGGAATCGCGAAGAACACTCCCCAGAATCCCCACAACCCGCCAAACAACAGCACCGCGCAGATAATTGCCACCGGGTGCAGGTTGACCGCTTCCGAAAACAGCAGCGGTACCAGCACGTTGCCATCCAGCACCTGGATGATTCCGTAAACCGCCATCAAATAGATGAACTGATCGCTCCAGCCCCATTGGAATAACGCAATCAGCAGCACCGGCACCGTCACCACCACCGCGCCGACGTAAGGCACCACCACCGACACCCCCACCAACAACGCCAGCAACGCCGCGTAGTTGAGCCCCAGCACGACAAACCCGATGTAGGTCGCGCCACCGCAGATGAAGATTTCGATGACCTTGCCGCGAATGTAATTGGCGATCTGCCTGTTCATCTCGTGGGCGACACGGGTGATCAGCGCGCGCTCGCGGGGCAAGTAACCGCGCACCCATTGGCCGATCATCTCGCGGTCCTTGAGGAAGAAGAACACCAGGATCGGCACCAACACCAGGTAAATCATGATGTTCACCAGCAGCGGCAGACTCGACAGCGAAAACGTCAGTGCCCACTGGCCGAACTTGCCGATCTCGCCCCGTGCCACTTCGATGGCCTGCAACACCTGTTCGTCTGACACCAGGTGCGGGTAGCGCTCGGGCAGCAGCAATAACAGGGATTGCCACTTGGCGAGCATGCCCGGCAGTTCATTGAACAACGTGATCAGTTGATGCCAGAGCAACGGCACCACGATCACGATGAACACCAGCAAAACCCCCATGAACAACGCAAACACCAGTCCCACGGCCACCCCGCCCGGCATGCGCAAGCGTTCGAGGGTTACCACCAGTCCTTGCATCAGGTACGCCAGCACCATACCGGCGAGCACCGGCGCAAGCATGCCGCCCAGCGTCAGGACAGCGGTAAACGCCAGAAACAGCAAAACCGCGAGCACCACGGCTTCTTCGTCGGAAAAATAGCGCTGAATCCAGTCGCGTAACACCTTGAACATCAATAATCCCTTAGAAACGAATGCGGCAGGTTTCAGGCTTTTTTCAACCAGTAGCGGTAAACGCCTGCTTCATCTTCTTCACGAAGCAGCGTATGACCGGCCAAACGAGCAAAGGTGCGGAAGTCGCGCTGCGAACCCGCATCGGTGGCGATCACCTTGAGCACCGCGCCACTGGCCATGCGATTGAGTTCCATCTTGGCCTTGAGCAACGGCAACGGACAATTCAGGCCGCTGGCGTCCAGTTCGGCGTCATGGGCTACAGCGTCGGTCATTGCGTCACTCCGGGTCAGATGGTCGAGGGGCTTAGAATATCTGGTCCGAAGCGTACTGTCCGGCTACAGTAAGGTCTTTGTCGACTAAGGCTTTGTGCATGACTTTTTTGCGCCCTACCCTGCTGACGCTCGCTTGCCTGCTCGCCTCACCGGGCTTCGCCGACGACCTGCCGTCACTCGGCGACGCCAGTTCTGCCATTGTCTCGCCGCAACAGGAATATCAGTTGGGCCGTGCCTGGCTGGCGCTGCTGCGCAGTCAGGTTTCCCAGCTCAACGATCCGCAGCTCAAGGATTACGTCGAATCCAGCGTCTACCGCCTGGTGGAGACCAGCCAGGTCAACGACCGGCGCCTGGAATTCATCCTGATCAACAGCCCGCAACTCAACGCCTTTGCGGCGCCAGGCGGGATTGTCGGGGTCAACGGTGGCTTGTTCCTCAATGCCCAGACCGAGGGCGAATACGCTTCGGTACTCGCTCACGAACTGGCTCACTTGTCGCAGCGCCACTTCGCACGCGGCGTTGAAGCGCAACAGCGCATGCAGGTGCCGATGATGGCCGCGCTGCTGGCCGGGATCGTGATTGCCGCTGCCGGTGCCGGCGATGCCGGTATCGCCGCCATTGCGGGCACACAGGCGGCGGCGATTCAGGAACAACGACGCTTTTCGCGCCAGAACGAGCAGGAGGCCGACCGCATCGGCATCCTGAACCTTGAAAAAGCCGGTTACGATCCACGCTCGATGCCAACCATGTTCGAGCGGCTGGCGCGCCAATACCGTTTTGACGCCAAGCCGCCGGAATTCCTGCTGACTCACCCGGTGACCGAATCGCGGATCGCCGACACCCGCAACCGCGCCGAGCAGGCCAAACCGGGCGGCATTGAAGACTCCATGCGTTATCAGCTGATTCGTGCGCGTGTCCAACTGATCTACGAAGAAACCCCAGGCCTGGGCGCCAAACGCTTTCGTGCGCAGCTGGATGAGAACCCGAAAAACGATGTCGCACGCTATGGCCTGGCGATCGCCCAGATCAAGGGTGGTCAGCTGAACGAAGCACGGGAAAACCTCAAGTTGCTGCTGGCCAAGTCGCCGAACGAGATCATCTACAACCTGGCGCAGATCGATCTGGACATCACCAACAATCGACTGCCGGATGCTCAGACTCGGGTTGACCGGATGCTGACTCAGTATCCGGGCAACTATCCGCTGAATCAGGTGCGCGTCGACTTACTGCTCAAGCAGAACCGTGCGCCCGAAGCGGAAAAAGCACTGGAAGCCCTGCTCAAGAGTCGCCCGGATGATCCGGACGTCTGGTACATGGTGGCTGAAACCCGAGGCCTGTCCGGCAACATCATCGGCCTGCATCAGGCTCGCGCCGAGTACTTCGCACTGGTCGGCGACTACCGCCAGGCCATCCAGCAACTGGACTTCGCCAAGCGCAAGGCCGGAACCAACTTCCCGCTGTCTTCACGCATCGACGCTCGACAACGTGAGCTGATGGAGCAGGAACGCATGATCAAGGACCTGATGGGCTGACCTGTTGTTCAAACAAACAGTCAGGCACAAAAAAACCGCCTCTTTCGAGGCGGTTTTTTATTCAGCCGACAACCGGTTTATTCAGCCAGTTTGAAGGTGATGAAGCTGGCGCGACCTTGACGTAGAACGCGCATCGACACCGAGCGGTTCTTCGGCAGCGCCTTGGCGATATCGGTGAACTCCTTGGTGGAACCAATCGCCTGATTGTTCAGGTGAGTGATGATGTCGCCCGGCTGCAAACCGATCATGGAAGCAGGACCGTCCTGGACTTCCTTGATCACCACACCACCTTTGAGGTCGTAGGTTTTCTTCTGCTCGTCGGTCAGCTCGGCCACGGAAACACCCAGGCGATTGCTGCTACGCTCGGCGCTGGATTTCGGCAATGCGTCCAGCTCTTTGCCTTCTTCCGGGATAGCGCCGACCGTCAACTCGACATTCTTGCGCTTGCCTTCTCGGATCACTTCCAGATTGGCTTTCGAGCCGGCTTTCAGTGCGCCCACCAGGTGCGGCAGATCGGCGGACATGACGATCGGTTGATCGTTCATGCTCAGGATCACGTCGCCCACTTGCAGACCACCCTTGGCAGCCGGGCCATCGTCCTGGATCTGAGCCACCAGCGCACCGGCCGGTTTTTCAAGACCGAACGACTCGGCCAGATCCTTGTTCACTTCCTGAATGACGACGCCCAACCAGCCACGGCTGACTTTGCCGCCGCTTTTCAGCTGGTTGGAAACGTCCATGGCCACGTCGATAGGGATCGCGAAGGACACGCCCATGAAGCCGCCGGAACGGGTGTAGATCTGCGAGTTGATCCCAACTACTTCACCCGCCAGGTTGAACAGCGGACCACCGGAGTTACCCGGATTGATCGGCACGTCGGTCTGGATGAACGGCACGTAGTTTTCGTTCGGCAGGCTGCGCCCGATGGCGCTGACGATGCCTTGGGTCACGGTATGATCGAAGCCGAATGGCGAACCAATGGCGACGACCCATTGCCCCGCTTTCAGGTCCCGGGATTTACCCAGCTTCAGGACCGGCAAATCCTTGCCTTCTACCTTCAGCAAGGCCACGTCGGAACGTGGATCGGTGCCAACCAGTTTGGCTTTCAACTCACTACGGTCGGCGAGACGGACGATAATTTCGTCAGCATCGGCGATCACATGGTTATTGGTCAGGATGTAGCCGTCCGGGGAAATGATGAAACCCGAACCCAGTGACTGGGCTTCACGCTGACGATCACCCCGAGGTGAACGCGGCGGCGGCATGCCTCGTTCGAAGAACTCGCGCAACATCGGCGGCAAACCTTCGAGGTCGGGAATCTGCTCGCTCACTTTGCGATCCGGCAGTTTCTGCGTGGTGCTGATGTTCACCACAGCAGGCGAGGCCTGTTCGACCAGTTGCGTAAAATCAGGCAATTCGACCGCTTGAGCAGCGACCGCCTGACCGAGCACCAGTACCGTGGCAAAAATGGTGAGATAAGACTTCAAGCGTGGTATCGACATACGGCTCCCGTTACGACGAGCATGGTTAAGCGATATGGAGCAAGGAACACCGGGAACGATACGCCGGTATTTTTGTTCCGGGAACAACAAACAAGGCCAGAGCCGAGGGGCTCTGACCTATAAAAAATTTCGGGGATATTTGCAAACTGAAATGCTCACCAAACATTTCGATATCAGCTCACTACTGGGTTGCAGCGGCATCGGTGCGCATGGACAGCGCGATCCGTTCAGCAGTACCTACCGGGATTTCACCGACCACGGTAACCATCATGTCGCCTTGAGGCGTGGTCAGGCGTCGGGATACAGCAACGGTCGGACCGAGCTGAGTGCGAGTATCGGTGAGGGTAGCGCCATTCAGCGGTTCAAGGAACACCGAGAAACGGGCGAGACCATCATCATACATCAGGCTGTTGACCTGGATTTTGGTCTCTGGATCCTTGCGCGAAGTGCTACTGGTCAGCTCGAAGCCTGCAGGCAACCAGTCTGAATGCCAGGTCTGGGCAACCTTGACCGCTGAAGCCTTGTCGCTGTCGAGAGCGATGGTTTTGCAATCACTGCCCGGCTGCAGATCACTGTCGGAAGGGACACCAGAGGTATCCAGCTGCGTGAACTGGAAGCGCTCCAGCAACTGCCCTTTATCATTCAGGAGCAATGACTTGAGCGGCAAACCGGTTTCTTTGTCCAGATGCAATTCAAAACCGTAACGGTGCTGATCGCGCGGCTTCAGGGAAACGATTACCGCGGCACGCCCGGCAACACGCGACCTGCCGATGACGGCAAGTTCGTACCAATTCTTGAGTTTCTGGGGATCGAGTGCACGAGCAGCGGAATTGGGGGAGTCCCCAAGTCCTGCGATCAAGGTGCCGCTGACGCATTGAGTACGCCCATCAATGCGCACGACTTCCTGAGCAGAGCCATCAAGCTGGAGTAAACGCTCGCGGACCTTGCCATCCTGGACACGGTGCCAAATGTTGTGAGTAGAAAAACTACCGTTTCGCTCGTAAACAAAAGTGCCGTGAAAGCTTTGCTGTTGCTCGGCCTGACCAAGACGGGTCAACCAGTCCTGGGCCTCATCGGCGTGGGCTGGAACAATGAACCAGCCACCGAGCAGAAGCGAAAGTAGAGGTATGGCGCGCATGATCCTCCTTAACGGTTTTCCATACTTGCTGCACGAGCGTAAGGCAGAGCGCTCTCAGTACCTTTCAGTGCAGCCTGTTGAGCATGTTGGCGCAAGTAGCCTGGCAAACGCTGATCGTGCCAGCCCGGCTGACCTTGCAAAACGCCGTTGGCCATAGGACCGGTGGCTTCCGAACTCTCATTATAGCCTGCCAATACAGCTGGGCCCTTGACCTGAGGAACGGCAAGACCCGGTTGGCTGGAATGTTGAGCCAGCTCGACACCTGCGATCTCGTCCTGGTTGTACAGACGAACACCCGCCAGCACGGCAACGGTGACCGAAGCTGCGACCGCCAGACGACCCAGGCTGCGCCATGGACCACGGGAAGCTTTTGCCGGTACGGCTTCGTCAGCCAGCGCAGCGGAAACGGCCGCGGCGATATCCAGACGTGGAAGCAGCAGATCCTTATGCATCACTGCCCGAGCGATCTGATAACGAGCCCATGTTTCACGGGTTTCAACATCGTCAAAGGCATTCAATACCCGACGCAATTCCAATTCGTCCGCTTCGTTATCCATCACTGCGGACAGCGATTCCTGCAGGGCTTCACGACTCATGGCGTTCCTCTCTTGGCTGTCGCCGCTGTCTCAGTTTTCCTGCAACAACGGCTGCAGGGCTTTATCGATGGCTTCCCGAGCGCGGAAAATCCGGGAGCGCACGGTACCCACCGGACACTGCATGACGGCCGCAATGTCCTCGTAACTCAGACCATCGAATTCACGTAAAGTTAAAGCCGTACGCAAATCTTCTGGCAGTTGCTGAATGGTTCGATGGACGGTGCCTTCGATCTCATCCCGCAGCAATGCACGTTCTGGCGACTCGAGATCCTTGAGGCCATGATCGCCATCGTAGAACTCTGCATCCTCGGAACTGACATCGCTATCCGGCGGCCGACGGCCGCGTGAAACCAGATAGTTTTTCGCCGTGTTGATGGCGATGCGGTAAAGCCACGTATAAAACGCGCTGTCTCCGCGAAAATTTCCAAGCGCACGGTATGCCTTGATAAAGGCTTCCTGTGCCACATCCTGGGCTTCATGGGTGTCGTGCACGAAACGCACGATCAACCCGAGAATTTTGTGCTGGTATTTCAGCACTAGCAGATCGAAAGCTCGCTTGTCGCCGCGTTGGACGCGTTCGACGAGCTGCTGATCCTCTTCCTGGGTTAGCATGAACTCTCCTCGATAAGCTCGGAGGAAGCTTGCATAACTAAACGACCAGACTTGCAAACATAGACTCGGGCTTTTCGCAAAAGTTCTCCCCCTCCAAGCAAGTTTCCTGCGGGCTCTGATTGGCACGCACGAAAAGCGCAGCTCGAGCGAACCCGGCTGCGCGAATAATCTTGTCATCGGATTCGACTGCCAGGATCAAACCGCAATCCCGCAATGAAGCCGACACTGTCCCTTGATTCAGGCAACGGTCTATTGATCTTGGGCCTTTGGCAAAAGTTCCAAATATTTATAGCTGTGCCAGACCGACATTGTGCAACCCGGAACGGAAAAAGACTGTTAAATCCACGATACAGTCGTCTTGTCGCCGAACAGGTCGAAAAACCATCCGACGAAGCGTCAGGTCTTTTCTGTCACTGTAGTTTCACAATGCCATGTCAGCCCGGCTATTGTGCCGCTCCCCCCCTCTATATACTAGTGGGCTGTGTGGCCGCCTTGACTCGTCGTTCCAGTAGTCTGGCGCCAACCCCGACCCGGGTCGCTTTGAGCGGAATCCTGAAATGAGCCAACAGTTTCAACACGATGTTCTGGTCATTGGCAGCGGTGCAGCCGGTTTGAGTCTTGCGCTGACCTTGCCCGATCATTTGCGTATCGCCGTACTGAGCAAAGGCGACCTCGCCAATGGCTCGACATTCTGGGCCCAGGGCGGTGTCGCTGCCGTTCTGGACGACACCGATACCGTTGAGTCCCACGTCGATGACACCCTCAACGCCGGCGGCGGCCTGTGCCACGAAGACGCTGTACGCTTCACCGTCGAGCACAGTAAAGAGGCCATTCAATGGCTGATCGATCAGGGCGTACCGTTTACCCGCGATGAGCAGTCCGGCACCGAAGACGGCGGGTTCGAATTCCATCTGACCCGCGAAGGCGGTCACAGCCATCGGCGCATCATTCACGCCGCCGACGCCACGGGCGCAGCGATTTTCAGAACCCTGCTCGACAAAGCCAGACAACGACCCAACATCGAACTGCTGGAACAGCGCGTCGCGGTCGATCTGATCACCGAGAAACGCCTGGGCCTAGAAGGCGACCGCTGCCTCGGCGCCTACGTACTCAACCGCGGTACAGGCGAAGTCGACACCTACGGCGCACGCTTCGTGATCCTCGCATCCGGCGGTGCCGCCAAGGTCTACCTCTATACCAGCAACCCCGACGGCGCCTGCGGTGATGGCATCGCCATGGCCTGGCGTTCGGGCTGCAGGGTGGCAAACCTGGAGTTCAACCAGTTCCACCCGACCTGCCTGTATCACCCGCAGGCCAAAAGCTTCCTGATCACCGAGGCGTTGCGTGGTGAAGGCGCACACCTGAAACTGCCTAACGGCGAACGTTTCATGCAGCGTTTCGACCCGCGCGCCGAGCTTGCACCAAGGGACATCGTCGCCCGGGCGATCGACCATGAGATGAAGCGACTCGGTATCGACTGCGTCTACCTGGACATCAGTCACAAGCCAGAAACCTTTATCAAGTCGCACTTCCCGACGGTGTACGAGCGTTGCCTCGAGTTTTCCATCGACATCACCAAACAACCGATCCCAGTGGTTCCTGCGGCGCACTACACCTGCGGCGGCGTGATGGTCGATCAGCAAGGTCGCACCGACGTGCCAGGGCTGTATGCGATTGGCGAAACCAGTTTTACCGGTCTGCACGGCGCCAACCGCATGGCCAGCAACTCACTGCTGGAGTGCTTCGTTTACGCGCGCTCGGCAGCAGCAGACATTCTTGAACAGTTGCCGCAGGTTTCGATCCCCGTCGCCCTGCCCGTCTGGGACGCCAGCCAGGTCACCGACTCGGATGAAGACGTGATCATTGCGCACAACTGGGATGAACTGCGGCGCTTCATGTGGGACTACGTTGGCATCGTGCGCACCAACAAGCGCCTGCAACGAGCGCAGCACCGCGTGCAGTTGCTGCTGGATGAAATCGACGAGTTCTACAGCAACTACAAGGTCAGTCGGGATTTGATCGAACTGCGTAACCTGGCCCAGGTCGCCGAGCTGATGATTCTGTCAGCCATGGAGCGCAAGGAAAGTCGCGGCCTGCATTACACCCTCGACTACCCGAACCTGCTGCCGGAGGCGCTGGACACTATTCTGGTGCCGCCCACCTACGCCGACTGAACGTGAGCCGAACCCGCAGGCGTCGGTGCACATCCGCCGTCTGCGAATCCCTGGGCACACAGATTGCCCGGACCCGCCGCTCGCCCTGCAGGCGAAAACGCAGGACGACGACCAGCGGCAGCGCCAGACTGTCCCGTCGCAGTTGAACCGCCTGCCAACCGGCCGCCTGATTCAATAACTGCCAGCCATCTGCATCGCGACGCAAGCCGCGAAACGCCTGCGGATGTGTCAGTAAAATCTGTCTCGGCAATGCCCAAATGCCATGCGCCAGGCAGCAGAAAGCGCCGGGCAAACTGACCCAGACCGGTATGGAAAGAAAAAACAACGAACCCAGCGCGAACAGCTGAGCCAACAGATACGCCGCCAGCAACTGCCGTGAGGCATGCCAGCGGCATTCGAACGCATTACTTGGGCTGGACACGATCCAGGATCATGCGAACCATGCGCTGGAGCTCCGGATCTTCCGATTCGGCGCGTTCCATGAACCAGCCGAACATGTCCTGATCTTCGCATTCGAGCAGCTTGCGGTAGCATTCGCGGTCGACATCATTGAGGTGCGGGTAGACCTCTTTCACGAACGGCACCAGCAACACGTCAAGTTCAAGCATGCCGCGGCGGCTGTGCCAGTAGAGGCGATTCAGTTCTACATCTTCGACCATGGAGCGCTCCTCAAATAGGCGGCAAGTATACAGCCCCCGACACCATCGAACAGTCGGCTTTGGTCGGGCACTGCCGACCTTTTGTGAACTACCCATTTCATGGGCGCCCCCTTATGATGTCCCCCAGACTCTTCTTCTCTGCGATGACCCATGGCCGATTCTGCTTTTTTCTGCACCCTGTCTCACGAAGGCGTTCTCGCGGTCCGCGGCGCGGATGCCGGTAAATTCCTGCAAGGCCAACTGACCTGCAACCTCAATTACCTGAGCGACACCCAGGCCAGCCTCGGCGCACGCTGCACCCAGAAAGGCCGGATGCAATCGAGCTTCCGTATCCTGCTGCAAGGCGACGGTGTGCTCATGGCCATGGCCACCGAGCTGCTGGAACCGCAACTGGCGGATCTGAAAAAGTACGCCGTATTCTCCAAATCCAAACTGACTGATGAAAGCGCCGCGTGGGTCCGCTTCGGCGTCGACCATGGCGATGCTGCGTTGATCAGTCTGGGCCTGGAACTGCCGGCAGACACCGACAGCGTTGCGCGCAATGACGGGCTGATCGCCGTCCGCGTTTCGCCGGACCGTGCTGAACTCTGGGTTGCCGCCGAGCAGGCCGATGCCATCAAAGGCCGGTTATCCGCCCTGTTGACCGAAGGCGATCTCAACGAGTGGCTGCTGGGCCAGATCCGCGCAGGGATCGGCCAGGTCATGCCGAGCACCCGCGAGCTGTTCATTCCGCAGATGCTCAATCTGCAAGCCATCGGTGGCGTGAGTTTCAAAAAGGGTTGCTATACCGGCCAGGAAATCGTCGCGCGGATGCAGTACCTGGGCAAACTCAAGCGCCGCTTGTATCGCCTGAAGCTGGACGCCAATGATTTGCCTGAGCCCGGCACTCAACTGTTCTCCCCGACCCACGGCAGTTCCATTGGCGAAGTGGTTATCGCCGCACACTCCGAACAAAACATTGAACTCCTGGCCGTGCTGCAAGCCGAAGCAGCCGAAGGTGGTGATGTCCATCTGGGCGCACTCGAAGGGCCAGCCCTGCACCTGCTCGACCTGCCTTATGAACTGGATCGCGATCGCGAGATCCAGCGTTAACGGCAGCAATTGTCGCAACACCTAGAGAAAAGAAATGAGTGAGCTGGCGGATAAGGTCCAACAGGATTTGGTTGAGGCCATCGATAACGATGACCTGGTTCTGCCAACATTGCCGGAAGTGGCCCTGCAGATTCGCAAGGCCGCTGAAGACCCGGAAATCAGTGTCAGCACCCTGAGTAAAGTGATCGGTCGTGACACCGCGTTGTCGGCGCGACTGATCAAAGTGGTCAACAGCCCGCTCCTTCGTGCGACTCAGGAAGTGACGGACTTGCACACGGCCATTACGCGCCTGGGCGTCAACTACAGCAGCAACCTGGCCATTGGCCTGGTGATGGAGCAGATTTTCCACGCGCGTTCCGACGTGGTGGAAAAGAAGATGCGCGATGTCTGGCGCAAAAGCCTGGAAATCGCCGGCGTCAGTTACGCGCTGTGCCGCAGTTACACGCAACTCAAACCTGACCAGGCGGCTCTCGGCGGGCTGGTACATCAGATTGGCGTACTGCCGATCCTGACCTACGCCGAAGACCATTACGAGCTGCTGTCCGACCCGGTCAGCCTGAACCATGTCATCGACCAGATTCACCCGTTACTGGGCGACAAACTGCTGCGGGTCTGGGAGTTTCCGGAAATGCTGGTGCAATTGCCGGGGCTGTATCTGGACTTCAAGCGTGACTCCGAGCGCGTCGACTATGTGGATCTGGTGCAAGTGGCCAGTTTGTATTGCCACAAGGACACCGACCATCCTATCGCCCGTATCGACGCGATCAGTGTCCCGGCTTTCAGGAAGTTGGGGATCGATCCGGAGAACGAGGCGATGTGCAGGGACCTGGAAGAATCGCGGTCGATGTTTTACTAGCCGAGACCGCAGCGCGCCCTTCGCGCGCAAGCCCGCTCCCACACTTGATCGCATTTCTCCAGGAGTAACTCGGTCAAATGTGGGAGCGGGCTTGCTCCGGACGGTGTTCCGACGGAGAGGCCGGTACAGACACCATCACTCTCCCGCGATAAAACTCACCCGCACCTTCAACCCCGCCTGTTCACCGTCGTGCAGGCTGATCTGCGCCAAATGCGCACGGCAAATCTCGCCGACAATCGCCAGCCCCAACCCCGAGCCGGCGACTTGCTGGTTGCGTCGATAGAAGCGTTCGAACACCCGGTCGCGTTCTTCAAGAGGAATCCCCGGGCCATCGTCCTCGACCTCCAGCACTGCCGGCGCCGAAACCCGCAGGATCACATTGCCGCCGGACGGCGTATGGGCCAGCGCGTTATCCACCAGATTGCTCAATAGCTCGTTCAACAGCGTCGGCTCGCCGCGCAGCCATACCGGCTCGTCCGCCTCCAGCGCCAGCGCCACGCCACGGGCATGGGCCAGCGGCGCCATGGCCATGCCGAGTTCGCGGGCCAGCTGACTCAAGTCCAGCAACTGCGCGCCGCCCTCGGCGATCGCCCGGGCACCGTTCTCGACCCGTGCCAACGAGAGCAATTGATTGGCCAGATGGGTCAAACGGTCTGTGCCCTGGGCCGCCGTTTCCAATGTGTTACGCCAGGTCTCGGGTTCGGTCGAGCGCAGCCCCAGCTCAAGCCGGGCCTTGAGCGCCGCCAATGGTGTACGCAGTTCATGCGCCGCATCGGCAATGAATTGCGCCTGTCGCTCGAACTGCCCGCGCAGACGCTCGGTAAAGTGATTGAGCGCGCGCACCAGCGGCCACAATTCGTGCTGCACTTCCACCAACGGCAGCGGCCGCAGATCGTCGGACTGCCGCTCCTCCACCGCCGTGCGCAAGCGCTCCAATGGACGCAACGCCGCACTCACCGCAAACCACACCATCAGCAACGCGCCGACCGCCAGCATGCCCAATCGCAGTAACGTGTCCGCCGCCAGGCTACGGGCCATGCTGACCCGCGCTTCGTCGGTTTCCGCCACGCGGATTTCCGCCATGCCGTTCATGTTCGGCTCGCTCACGGGTTTGAGCAGGCTCACCACCCGCACGTTCTGCCCCTGATACGTTGCATTGTAGAAACGTGCGAGCGCCGGGTAGTCATCGGTGCGCGGCGTACCCGGTGGCGGTGGCGGCAGGTTTTCGTAACCGGAGATCAACTTCTGATTGATGTCATTGACCAGATAGAAAATCCGCCCGGCGCTGTCGTAGGCGAAGGTATCGAGGGCCACGTAAGGCACGTCGGCACTCAGGCTGCCATCTCGCTGAGACACCCCGGCGGCAATGGTTCGTGCCGAGGCCAGCAGGGTCCGGTCGTACGCGGTGTCGGCAGCCTCGCGCCCATTCCAGTACGCGCTCAAACCACTGGCCAGCATCAACACCACCAACAACAGCGCGAGGTTCCACAGCAACCGCCAGCGCAGGCTGCTGGGCTTATGCATCACGGCTTTCCAGCAAGTAGCCGAGACCACGGAAGGTCACGATGGCGACCGGTTGGCCGTCGAGTTTCTTGCGCAAGCGGTGGACGTAGATTTCGATGGCGTCGGGGCTGGCCTCTTCGTCCAGACCGAACACCTGGGCAGCCAGTTGCTCCTTGCTCATCACCCGACCGGGACGGGCGATCAGGGCTTCGAGCACCGCCTGTTCGCGGGAGGTCAGGGTCAGCAATTCTTCACCAAGGGTGAAGCGCCGGGTGTCCAGATCGTAAGCCAGTACGCCGCAGGTCTGCTGGCGCTCGCCGCCGAGCACGCTACGGCGCAGCAAGGCTTTGACCCGGGCTTCGAGTTCGGTCAGTTCGAAAGGCTTGGCCAGGTAATCGTCAGCGCCAAGGTTCAGGCCATGGACCCGGTCCTTGACGTCGCTGCGTGCGGTCAGCATCAGCACTGGCAGGTTCTTGCCACGGGCCCGCAGACGCGCCAGCACTTCGAAACCATCCATGCGCGGCAGGCCGACGTCGAGGATCGCCATGGCGTATTCCTCGCTGCTCAACGCCAGGTCGGCGGCCACGCCGTCGTGCAGCACATCCACGGTCAGCCCGGTGCTCTTGAGCGCCTGGGCGACACTGTCGGCGAGTTGCAGATGGTCTTCGACGAGCAGAACACGCATGGATCTTTACCTCACTCAGGGATGTTCGACGCCATTCTTTGGCGCGGAGTTTACAGCCGCATCCGCCGCTGTGAAGCCCGAAAACCGTGAAAGTCCGCTGAAAGGTTAGCGAAAGGTTCGACCGTTAGAGTCGGCCCACGGATGGTTTCGACTGTAAGCCACCGAACCTGCTTTGAAATGTAGCTCCCGAAAAACGCCCCGATGCGTTTTCGCCAATAAGAACAATAACGAGGTACTCCGCCATGCTGTCCACACAGCTCCAGATTTGCCCGCCCCACCCCTTTTCTCGATTCCCTTCGTATACGCTCGTCAGCGCCGTTGCTGGCTGCGCAACGCGAAACCGTCGCATCTGAAACATCCCCAAAAACAACAACTCCCGTGGAGATAACAATGAATCGATCACTGCGCCGTTTCGCCCTCGCCGCCAGTTGCATGCTGTTTGCCGGCCAACTGATGGCCGAACCGAAACGCCCGGAATGCATCGCCCCGGCTTCCCCCGGCGGCGGTTTCGACCTGACCTGCAAACTGGCGCAGAGCGCGCTGGTCAACGAAAAGCTGCTGACCAAACCGATGCGCGTGACCTACATGCCCGGCGGTGTCGGCGCGGTGGCGTACAACGCGGTGGTCGCTCAACGTCCGGCGGATGCCGGCACGCTCGTGGCGTGGTCCAGCGGTTCGTTGCTGAACCTGGCTCAGGGCAAGTTCGGTCGCTTCGATGAAACCAACGTGCGTTGGCTGGCCGCCGTCGGCACCAGCTACGGCGCCATCGCGGTGAAAAGCGATTCGCCTTACAAGAATCTCGACGACCTCGTTCAGGCCCTGAAGAAAGATCCGAGCAAAGTGGTGATCGGCTCCGGCGGCACCGTCGGCAGCCAGGACTGGATGCAAACCGCGCTGATCGCCAAGGCCGCCGGGATCAACCCGCGCGACTTGCGTTACGTCGCCCTCGAAGGCGGCGGTGAAATCGCCACCGCGCTGCTCGGTGGTCATATCCAGGTCGGCAGCACCGACATCTCCGACTCCATGCCGCACATCCAGAGTGGCGACATGCGCCTGCTGGCCGTGTTCTCCGAGAAACGCCTGGACGAGCCGGAAATGAAAGACATTCCGACCGCCAAGGAGCAAGGCTACGACATCGTCTGGCCAGTGGTTCGCGGCTTCTACCTCGGGCCAAAGGTCAGCGATGAAGACTACGCCTGGTGGAAAGACTCCTTCGACAAACTGCTGGCGTCACCCGAGTTCGCCAAGCTGCGCGATCAGCGTGAACTGTTCCCGTTCGCCATGACCGGCCCGGAGCTGGACACCTACGTGAAGAAGCAGGTCGCGGACTACAAAGTGCTGGCCAAAGAGTTCGGCCTGATTCAGTGATCGCCTCTGTCTAGCGGCTGCGGCCCCCGTTCTGCGGGGCTGCGGCACAGGAGTTCCCTATGCTCTTACAACGCATTTTTGCTTCGGTGCTGTTGCTGGCCTGTATTGGCCTGGCGCTGATGGCGTGGCCGTATCAGGCGGCTTTTTCTTATGAACCCGTCGGGCCTCGGGCCTTTCCATTGTTGATGCTCGGCCTGATGGGCATCGCGCTGTTGTACATGGTGTTTCGTCCCGCACCGATCAAGCACAACCCCGACGAACCGCCGATGGACCGCGAAACCCTGACCAAAATCGGTATCTGTGTGCTGCTGTTGCTCGTGTTCGCAGGCACTTTCGAGCCACTGGGTTTCATCGTCGCCAGCACCCTGATCGGCATCCCGATGGCCCGCCTGTACGGTGGCCGCTGGCTGCCCAGTGTGGTGATCATCACGCTGATGGCGGTGGGTCTTTACTTGCTGTTCGACAAGGTGATGGACGTACCGCTGCCGTTGGGCGTGCTCGACGTTCTGGAGAACTGATATGGATACTCTTGGCTATTTGGGACAGGGTTTCGGCGTCGCGCTGAGCCCGTACAACCTGGTGACCGCCCTCTGCGGCACCTTGATCGGCACCGTGGTCGGTCTGTTGCCGGGCCTGGGCCCGATCAACGGCGTGGCATTGCTGATCCCGATTGCATTCGCCCTGGGCCTGCCACCGGAGTCAGCCTTGATCCTGCTGGCAGCGGTGTACCTGGGTTGTGAATACGGCGGCCGGATCAGTTCGATTCTGCTGAACATTCCGGGCGAAGCGTCCACCGTCATGACCACCCTCGACGGTTACCCGATGGCCCGCAAAGGCCTGGCTGGTGTCGCGCTGTCGCTATCGGCATGGAGTTCGTTCATCGGTGCGTTTATCGCCACCTGCGGCATGGTTCTGTTCGCACCGCTGCTGGCGAAATGGGCGATTGCGTTCGGGCCGGCGGAATATTTCGTGCTGATGGTGTTTGCGATTGTCTGCCTGGGCGGCATGGCGGGTGATCGTCCGCTGAAGACTTTTATCGCTGCTTTGATCGGCCTGTTTCTGTCGACTGTCGGGATCGATGCCAACAGCGGTGTGTACCGGTTCACCGGGGACAACATCCATCTGACGGATGGTATTCAATTCGTCGTATTGGTATTAGGCCTGTTCTCCATCAGTGAAATTCTTCTGCTGCTGGAAAAAACCCATCACGGTCAGGAAGCGGTAAAAGCCACCGGCCGAATGATGTTCAACTTCAAGGAAGCGTCGGCGGTGTTCATGGTGAACATCCGTTGTGGCGTACTGGGCTTCATCATGGGCGTGCTGCCGGGTGCCGGTGCGACACTGGCCAGCGCCGTGGCCTACATGACCGAGAAGCGCATCGCCGGTGCCAAAGGCACGTTCGGCCAGGGCGACATGCGCGGCCTCGCGGCACCGGAAACCGCCATCGGCGGTGCAGCGTGCGGCGCTTTGGTACCGATGCTGACCCTTGGTGTCCCGGGTTCAGGCACCACGGCGGTGATGATCGGCGCCTTGTCGCTGTACAACATCACCCCGGGTCCGCTGTTGTTCCAACAGCAACCGGACATTGTCTGGGGCCTGATCGCCTCCTTGTTCGTCGCCAACATCATGCTGGTGATCCTCAACATCCCGATGATCCGCATCTTCACTCGCATCCTTGCCGTGCCGAACTGGGCGCTGGTGCCGGTGATCGCAATCATCACCGGGATCGGCGTCTACGCGGTGCACGCCACCACATTCGACCTGTTCCTGATGATCGGCATTGGCATCTTCGGTTACATCCTGCGCAAGCTGGACTTCCCGTTGTCGCCCGTCCTGCTGGGTTTCATCCTCGGAGGTTTGATGGAGCAGAACCTGCGTCGCGCCCTGTCAATTTCCAACGGTGCGCTGGAGATCCTCTGGTCGAGCCCGATCACGTTCGGTGTCTGGGTACTGACAGCGATCATGCTGCTGATGCCACTGCTGCGGATCTGGCGTAAACGTTCGGCTGCTCAGCGCGCCATTGCTGATGTCTGATCGAACACCCTTCAACGCCTGGTGGGGTACGCCGCTGGTCGGCGCGCTGGGCGGTTACCTGGCCAGCCTTGTCGGCTGGCCACTGCCGTGGATGGTCGGCTCGTTGCTGGCGATCATCCTGGTGCGTTGCCTGACGCCCTGGCAACTGGCGGAAATCCCTGGCGGCCGCAAGTGCGGTCAGTGGATTGTCGGCATCGGCATCGGCCTGCACTTCACCCCGATGGTGATGGAGCAGGTGCTGAGCCACTTCGGTCTGATCTTCTTCGGTGCGTTGGTCACCAGCCTCTCGGCCATCGTCGGGGTCTGGCTGATGCGGCGCACCGGTGAGGATCGCGCCACGGCGTTCTTTTCCAGCATGCCCGGCGGCTCCGGGGAGATGGTCAACCTCGGCGCGCGCAATGGCGCGGTGCTCAGTCGCGTAGCGGCCGGGCAAAGTCTGCGGGTGCTGGTAGTCGTGCTGTGTGTGCCGGCCGCCTTCAAGTATGTGCTGGGTGACGGTGCGCCGATCGTTCATCCGACAGCCGTCAACTGGTGGTGGCTGGCCCTTCTATTCCCGGCGGGCGCCTTGGCGGCCTGGCTTTGGGAACGTCTTCGTCAACCCAACCCATGGCTGTTCGGACCGCTGCTGGTAAGTGCGGCGGTGAGCATTGGCTGGGATTTGCATATCGGTTTGCCCCATGGCGGCAGCCAGATCGGCCAATGGCTGATCGGCAGCGGCCTGGGCTGTCATTTCAATCGGCAGTTTTTTCGGCGGGCGCCTTCGTTTATGGGGCGGACCTTGATCGGGACGGTGCTGACCATGCTGATCGCCACGGCGGCAGCGCTCGGATTGAGTGCGCTGACGCATCTGGATTTGCGTTCGCTGACCCTGGGCATGATGCCCGGCGGGATTGCGGAGATGAGCCTGACGGCGGAGACCCTGCAATTGTCGGTGCCGCTGGTGACGGCAATGCAGGTGATGCGGTTGTTGTTTGTGTTGTTTCTGGCGGAGCCGTTGTTCAAGTATTGGAATCGCACCCCAGATTCCGTCTGATAGACCGAGGCGCCTACTTCGCGAGCAAGCCCGCTCCCACATTCGATCTGCTGTGAACACACTGTTTGTGTTCACAGCAGATCGAATGTGGGAGCGGGCTTGCTCGCGATGGGGCCATCACGTACACCCCATCAAACCGGCGGCAACCGCCACTCGATCGGTGTCTCGCCATTCTGCTCAAGAAACTTGTTGGTCCGGCTGAAGTGCCCGCACCCGAGAAAACCGCGATAAGCGGACAGCGGCGACGGATGCACCGACGTCAACACCAGATGCTTGGTCGCATCGATCAGTTTCTGCTTGCTCTGGGCATGGGCGCCCCACAGCATGAACACTAGATGCGGTTGCTGTTGGCTGACCACTTCAATGATCCGGTCGGTAAAAAACTGCCAGCCCTTGTCCTTGTGCGCATTGGCATTGGCCCGCTCCACCGTCATCGTGGTATTGAGCATCAACACACCCTGATCGGCCCAGCTCTGCAGGTAACCGTGATTGGGGATGTCGATGTTCAGGTCGCGCTTGAGCTCTTTATAGATGTTCACCAGCGACGGCGGCGCCGGCACGCCCGGTTGCACCGAGAAGCACAAGCCATGGGCCTGGCCCGGGCCGTGATACGGGTCCTGACCGAGTATCACCACTTTGACCTTGTCCAGCGGCGTCGAGTTGAGCGCATTGAAAATCATCGGTCCCGGAGGATAGATTTCCTTGCCCGCCGCGCGCTCCTGCTGCAGGAAATTGCGCAACTCTGCCATGTAGGGCTGGTCGAACTCAGCACGCAGTGCCTCCTTCCAGCCCGGTTCGAGTTTGATACGGTCATCAGCAGTCATGGTTACATCCGGTAAAAACAATGGGGCGAACCCTAGGAAAGCCCATCACGCTTGTCAATTGATCTGACACAGAACCGGCACTTTCCTGCATTGCGATCATACTGAACGCTCAAATTCCCGATCGAGGTCACGATGAATCTGCACTTCGAAGAACTCACCGGCACCGACGGCGCCCGCATCGGCGTTGCCAGCCTGGATGCCGAAAAGTCCCTGAACGCCCTGTCCTTGCCGATGATCAACGCCTTGCGCGATCAATTGGACGCTTGGGCCAAGGAGCCGCAAATCGTCTGCGTATTATTACGCGGCGAAGGTGCCAAGGCCTTTTGCGCCGGCGGCGAAGTCCGCAGCCTGGTGGAAGCCTGCCGCGCGCATCCGGGTGAAGTACCGCCGCTGGCCGCGCATTTCTTCGCGGCGGAATACCGACTGGACTTCAGCCTGCACACCTACCCGAAACCGCTGATCTGCTGGGGCCATGGCTACGTTCTGGGTGGCGGCATGGGCCTCTTGCAAGGCGCGAGCATCCGCATCGTAACGCCAAGCAGCCGATTGGCGATGCCGGAAATCAGCATTGGTCTGTACCCCGATGTCGGCGCCAGTTGGTTTCTGTCGCGCCTGCCCGGCAAGCTCGGTCTGTTCCTCGGTCTGACCGGTGCGCACATGAACGGTCGGGATGCGATCGATCTTGACCTGGCCGACCGTTTCCTGCTCGATGAACAGCAAGAAGAGCTGATCGAAGGTTTGCTGCAATTGAACTGGCAGGAACAGACGCCGATGCAGCTCAACAGTCTGCTGAAGGCGTTGCAACAGGAAGCGCTCGCGCAGATGCCCGAAGCCCAATGGCTGCCGCGTCGTCAGCAGATCGATGAACTGCTGGACGTCAGTGACGTGGAATGCGCCTGGAAGGCCATCAGCCAACAGCGCGATAGCACCGACCTGCTCCTCAGCCGTGCTGCGCGGACAATGAGTGAAGGTTCGCCGCTGACCGCTCATCTGGTGTGGGAACAAATCATCCGCGCCCGACACCTGTCGCTGGCACAGGTTTTTCAGATGGAATACACCTTGAGCCTCAACTGCTGCCGTCATCCGGAATTCAGCGAAGGCGTGCGGGCGCGGTTGATCGACAAGGACCAGAAACCGCACTGGCATTGGCCAGATATCAATAATGTGCCGGATGCGGTGGTGGAGGCGCATTTTCACAAGGTTTGGGAAGGACGGCATCCGTTGGCGGACTTATAAGGTCACAAAACGAAATGTGGGAGCGAGCCTGCTCGCGAATGCGGTTTGCCATCCATCAATGATGTGACTGACATTCCGCTTTCGCGAGCAGGCTCGCTCCCACAGGTATTGCAGTTAACTCATGTTAACGGTGACTGCCGCGACCATCATGGCCGCCCCGTCCACCCCGACCATCGCGTCCGCCATGGCCACCGCGATTGTCGTTGTTCCAATTGCCACGGTTACGACCGTCCCAACCGCCACGGCCATGACCGTCCCAGCCGCGACTCTGATGAGCCCGGTAGTCGCCTCGTGGCGACGGCTGGTAATAACGCGGCGCCGGTTGATAAACCCGCGGCTGGTAGTAATACCGCGGAGTTGGCTGGTAATACCGGGCCGGTGGCGAGTAATACCGGCGCGGCGATGTGTAGTAACCGCCATTGGAGTAGTAAGGCCCGCCACCGGAGTAATACGGCGCAGGGGATGTGTACACCTCGGAACTGTAGTAGCTGCCTCCTCCATCGGCATAGGGTACGCACGCACCAACAGACAAACCCAACAAGGCAATCAGAAGAATTCGACGGAGCATAGCGGCCTCCTGGACCGCGAGTGAGCCACACCAGCGACGCTGGCGAGCGACAGTCAATTATTCGGTGACTGTCGAAAGATCAGACATCGAATTCGAAATCTGGTGCGGTCCTGCAACAAGTTGAAACATCTGGCCGATGAAAGGTTTTTCATCCATTCACCTGCTGATTAATGGTGCCCTCCACGATATCCACCGCCGTAATGACGTGGCCCATGCCCGCCCCAATAGTAGTAGCGATAGCCGCCATAAAAGCGTGGGCCATAGTAATAGCGCGGGCCGTAGTAGTAGGAATACGGCGCATAGCCGGGATAGTAATAAGGTGTGGAGTACACATCGTATGAGCCGGCGTAGTAGTAGCAACCGGCCAGCCCGGCACCAAGTACAACACCCAGCAACAGTCGACGAAACATGGCGTGGCCTCCTGAAAGACCCGCAGCCGATACAGGCCGGCTGACACCTGTTTTGACTGGAAATACGATGGCGAGTGCCGGGCGACACCGGCCTTCGGATCAGCGGCCAGCCGCGCTGCATCTCGGTGCACGAACGCACCATCACAAAGCAACGAACACCCCTTCCATCACGCCATTTATTGGCAATCCCTCGGCCCAGAGCGCTTAGGGCGACTTGGCACGGCTCTCGCTTTAACAAACCCCGTGCAGGAGTCATCACAGGTTCGCGGCACCACAATTTGCAATGGCTGACTAGGGTTCCGGCTCGCTGACGCGAGTGACTGGTCCGAGAGTTGGCGACCTCCAGTTGAGGTTACACGGCGGGACAAAAGCCCGGGAGACAAGCCACCGTTCACGGTGCCGCGTTGACTCCTGCCCGCCCTTGATCAACTGGAGAACCACCCATGCTCAAGCTTCGTTTACCCGCCCTCCTCGCCGCTGCGTTCGCAGCCTTCGTGAGCGTTTCGTCCCAGGCTGCGCAAAAAGACCACTTCAGCGTCTGCTGGACCATCTACGCCGGTTGGATGCCCTGGGAGTACGCCGGCAGCCAAGGCATCGTCGACAAATGGGCGAAAAAGTACGGCATCAAGATTGATGTGGTGCAGCTCAATGACTACGTCGAATCCATCAACCAATACACCGCCGGCCAGTTCGACGGCTGCACCATGACCAACATGGACGCGCTGACCATTCCGGCAGCCGGTGGCGTGGACAGCACCGCGCTGATCGTCAGCGACTTCTCCAACGGCAACGACGGCATCGTGCTCAAGGGCGACGGCAAGAAAGTCAGCGACCTCAAGGGCATGGACGTCAATCTCGTCGAGCTGTCGGTTTCCCACTACTTGCTGGCTCGGGCACTGGATTCGGTGGACCTCACCGAGAAAGACCTGAAAGTGGTCAACACCTCCGACGCCGACATCTCGGCGGCGTTCAACACCGACCAGGTCAACGCCGTCACCACCTGGAACCCGATGCTCTCCGACATCAAGGCCAAGCCCGGTGTGACCGAAGTCTTCAACTCAAGCCAGATCCCCGGCGAAATCATGGACATGATGGTGGTCAACAGCGCCACCCTCAAAGACAACCCTGCCCTGGGCAAAGCGCTGACCGGCGCCTGGTTCGAAGTGGTCGAGTTGATGAACGCGAAAAACGCGGCCAGCAAGGCGGCCCTCGAACACATGGCCAAAGCGTCTGGCACCGACCTCGCAGGTTTCCAGGCGCAGCTCGACACCACCAAATTGTTCGCCACGCCGAAAGAAGCCCTGGGGTTCGCCACCAGCAAGCAACTGCCGGAGACCATGCGCAAGGTCGCCGAGTTCTCCTTTCAGCACGGCTTGCTCGGTGAAGGCGCCAAGGACACCAGCGCCGTCGGCATGGCCTTCGCCAATGGCGTGACCAGCGGCGACAAGACCAACCTCAAGCTGCGCTTCGACCCGAGTTACGTGCAGATGGCCGCCGACGCCAAGCTGTAAGAAGAGGAACTGGCCATGCGCCTGATCAATCGCCACCCGGATCGTCCGAGTCGCCTGTTGTTGGTGATCTTGCCGTTCGCCCTGGTGCTGTTCGCCTACTTCATGGGCTCGGCCGAGCGGCTGACGGACAACCCCAACGACAAACTGTTGCCGAGCGCGGTGCAGATGACCGACGCGGTGAAGCGCCTGGCGTTCACCGCCGACAGTCGCACCGGCGAATACGTGCTGTGGCAAGACACCGCGTCCAGTGTGCGCCGGCTCGCGATCGGCCTCGGCATCAGCGCACTGGCCGGGCTGTGCCTGGGCATCGCCGCCGGGACGTTGCCGCTGTTTGGCGCGCCGCTGTCGCCGCTGCTGACAGTGCTGTCGATGGTGCCGCCGCTGGCGATCCTGCCGATTCTGTTCATCGTCTTCGGGCTGGGGGAATTGTCGAAAGTGATGCTGATCGTGATCGGCATCACCCCTGCCCTCGCCCGCGATCTGGAACAGCGCGCCCGGGAAATTCCGGTGGAATTGCTGATCAAGGCCCAGACCCTCGGCGCTTCAACCTGGACGCTGATGCTGCGTGTGGTGCTGCCGCAATTGCTGCCGCGCCTGCTGATCTCGTTGCGGCTGATGCTCGGTTCGGCGTGGTTGTTCCTGATCGCTGCCGAAGCCATCGCCTCCACCGACGGCCTCGGTTACCGGATTTTCCTGGTGCGTCGTTACCTGGCGATGGATGTGATTCTGCCGTACGTGGTGTGGATCACCCTGCTCGCCTGGCTAATGGACTGGGGCCTGAAGCGCCTGACCCAGCGCGCGTTCCCCTGGTATGAAGGAGCCCGCGCATGAGCTTCATCACGGTAAAAAACGTCTGGCAGCAATACGCCGATCAGGTGGTGCTCGAAGGTTTGAACCTGAACGTCAACGAAGGTGAGTTCTGCACCCTGGTCGGCGCATCGGGTTGTGGCAAATCCACCTTCCTTCGACTGCTACTCGGTCAGGAGCGCGCCAGTCGCGGCGAGATTTTGTTGGACGGTCAAACGCTGGCCGGCGAACCGGATTCGAGCCGTGGCGTGGTGTTCCAGCGCTACTCGGTGTTCCCGCACCTGACGGTGCTGGACAACGTCGCCCTCGGCCTCGAACTGCCACGCTCGCCGTTGCTTGGGCGGTTGTTCGGCAGCGCTAAAAAAGAGGCGCGAGAACAGGCCTCGGTGCTGCTGCACAAAGTGGGGCTCGGCCACTCGCTGGACAAGTACCCGGCGCAGCTCTCCGGCGGCATGCAACAACGGTTGGCCATCGCCCAGGCGTTGATCATGAAACCCCGCGTGTTGCTGCTCGACGAACCGTTCGGCGCCCTCGATCCGGGCATCCGCAAAGACATGCACGCCTTGTTGCTGGAGCTGTGGCGCGAGACGCGACTGACGGTGTTCATGGTCACCCATGACCTGTCCGAAGGTTTCAGCCTCGGCACCCGTTTGCTGGTCTTCGACAAGGTCCGCGTCGACCCGCACGCCCCCGGCGCCTATGGCGCGCGCATCACCTACGACATCCCTTTGAACAGCGACCGCCGCGCCCACAGCAAAGCCGTCGATGCCTTGCCGGCTGAGCTGGCAGGCACGCTTCGTATCGCTTAGAGGAATCTGCACATGACTGATTCGACCCAACTGTTCCCGCCCTTCGCCGAAGAAATACTCCCCGGTGGCGGCCATCGTTCGTTCGTCCTGAAACGCGGCCAACTGCTGCGTCTCACCGACCTGCGCGGCGGCGCCAACGTCAGCCTGACGCTGCTCAATGCCAACGAAAAAACCGAACGCCTGAACCTGCCCGACAGCCTCAAATGCCAACACACCGCCAAGCTCACCACTGGCCATTGCCTCTACTCGGACATGGGCCGGGTGCTGGCGGCAATAACCGCCGACACCTGCGGTTGGAGTGACAGCCTCGGCGGCGTGCTCTGCGCTGAGGAAGTCGCGCAAAAATACGGCGCAGGCCGCTATCAGGAACTGCGCAACGGCTTCTTCCGCAACGGCACCGACAACCTGTTGGTGGAACTGGGCAAGTGGGGGCTGGGCCTGTCGGACCTGCTGATGACCCTTAACCTGTTCAGCCGCGTGAATGTCGATGAGGCCGGGGGTTTCCACTTCGTCGAAGGCAATTCCAAGGCCGGCGACTACATCGAGTTGTACGCGCCGATGGACACGCTGGTGGTGCTCACTGCCCTGCAACATCCGATGGACCCGTCGCCGGAATACGCACCGAAACCACTGAAGCTGAGCTGGATGAACGCCGACGCCAGCGTCGCCGAGCACTGTCGCACCTCGCGCCCGGAAAACGAGCGCGGCTTCATCAACACCGACCGTCTGTTCGCCTGAGGATCGCTGCCATGTCACTCGCAATCGCTACCGCTCAAAAGCATCCGGAAACGGCGGTCTATCGCGCTACCATCCCCGCCGGTGAACCGTGGCTGATGGAAGTCAAGGCCGGCCAGACCCTGCGCATCCTCGATCTGGAAGGCAATCAGGCCGTCGATACCTTGTTCTACAGCGTCGCCAACCCGAAAGAACGCTACGACGTGCAACGCACTTTGCGCCGGCAAAACAGCGTCTACCTGAGCACCGGCAGCGTGCTGTATTCCAACCTCGGCAAACCGATGCTGACCATCGTTGCCGACACCTGCGGTCGCCACGACACCCTCGGCGGTGCCTGCGCGCAAGAGAGCAACACCGTGCGTTACGCGCTGGAAAAACGCTACATGCACAGCTGCCGCGACAACTACCTGCGCGCCTGCGTCCACGACGGGCGACTGGGCAAGGGCGACATCGGGCCGAACATCAATTTCTTCATGAACGTGCCGGTCACGGCGGATGGCGGGCTGACGTTTGAAGACGGGATTTCGGCGCCGGGCAAGTACGTTGATCTGCGGGCGGAGATGGATGTGATCGTGCTGATTTCAAACTGTCCGCAGCTGAACAATCCGTGCAATGCCTACAACCCTACGCCTGCGGAGTTACTGGTATGGAACTGAGTCGTTTACGCCGCTGGCTGTATGCCTTGTGTCAGGCCCGCTCAGGCCAGTGCCTCAAAAAGTAAAAACACCACAAACCCAATGTGGGAGCGGGCTTGCTCGCGATTGCGGTGTGTCAGTCGACATCAATCTCGAATGTACTGGCCCCATCGCGAGCAAGCCCTTTCCCACAGGGGTTCGGTGGCGTTCTGAAGACAAGTGATTCTGCCGTCGGGGACGACCCCGGCGCCCAACGAAAAACTGCGGGACGGCCCGCATCCCCTCCGGGGTCTATGCCATGTTCGAAAAAGTCCTGATTGCCAACCGTGGCGCCATTGCCTGCCGTATCCTGCGCACCCTGCGTGAGCTGCACGTCAACGGCGTCGCGGTGTACTCCGAAGCCGATGCCGCGAGCCTGCACATTCTGCAAGCCGATGAAGCCCACAGCCTCGGTGAAGGCGCGGCGGCCGGCACCTATCTGGCGGTCGACAAAATCCTCGCCATCGCCAAAGCCACCGGCGCCACGGCGATCCATCCCGGCTACGGTTTCCTTTCGGAGAACGCCGCGTTCGCCGAAGCCTGCGCAGCTGCCGACATCGCCTTCATCGGCCCGACGCCAGAACAACTGCGCGTGTTCGGCCTCAAACACACCGCGCGCGCATTGGCCAAGCAACACGGCGTGCCGATGCTCGAAGGCACCGAGTTGCTCGACAGCCTCGACGCGGCGCTGATCGCCGGCGAACAGGTCGGCTACCCGGTGATGCTCAAAAGCACCGCAGGCGGTGGCGGCATCGGCATGCGCGTGTGCCGCAGTGCGGCCGAGTTGAGCGAATCCTTTGAAGCGGTGAAACGCCTCGGCCAGAACAATTTCAGTGACGCCGGGGTGTTCATCGAGAAGTACATCCAGCGCGCACGGCACCTGGAAGTCCAGGTGTTCGGCGACGGTCGCGGTGAAGTGATCGCCCTCGGCGTACGCGATTGCTCGGTGCAGCGCCGCAACCAGAAAGTCCTTGAAGAAACCCCGGCGCCGAACCTGCCCGAAGGCATGGCGGAGGCGCTTTGCGCCGCTGCGATCAAACTGGCAAAAGCCGTGAATTACCGCAGCGCCGGCACCGTGGAATTCGTCTTCGACAGTGAGGCCCGGCGTTTCTATTTTCTCGAAGTGAACACCCGTCTGCAGGTGGAGCACGGCGTCACCGAACAGGTGTGGGGCGTGGACCTGGTGCGCTGGATGGTCGAACTGGCGGCCGGGGATTTGCCGCCGTTGAGCGTGTTGAGCCAAGGCTTGAAAGCCAACGGCCATGCGATTCAGGCACGGCTGTATGCGGAAGACCCGGGTCGTGATTTTCAGCCGAGCCCCGGTTTGCTGACCGCTGTCAATTTCCCCGTAGCCGACGGCAAACAGCTGCGCATCGACACCTGGGTCGAGGCCGGTTGCGAGATTCCGCCGTACTTCGACCCGATGATCGCCAAGGTCATTTGCTGGGCGCCGACCCGCGAAGCAGCGCGCGCCGATCTGCATCAAGCATTGGGCGATAGCCTGCTCTACGGTGTGGAAACCAACCGCGATTATCTGCGGCAGATTTTGCTCGATGCGCCGTTCGCCAGCGGTCAGCCGTGGACCCGCTGCCTCGAACATCTGGTCTATCAGGCCAACACATTTGAAGTACTCAGCGCCGGTACGCAGACCAGTGTTCAGGACTATCCCGGCCGCCTTGGATACTGGGCCGTGGGCGTGCCACCGTCGGGGCCGATGGACAGTCGCGCGCTGCGCTTGGGCAACCTTTTGCTGGGTAACGAAGAAGGTGCCGCCGCGCTGGAAATCACCATGAGCGGGCCGTTGCTGCGCTTCAATTGCGACGCCGTGGTGGCGGTCACCGGGGCGGTGATTCCGCTGGCGTTGAACGGTGAAACGGTTGCAATGAACACGGCGCTGCTGATTCCGGCCGGTGCCACGCTAAGTCTCGGGACGATTGCCGGTGCGGGCGCTCGCAGTTATCTGTGCCTGCGCGGCGGTCTGCAGGTGCCGGATTATCTGGGCAGTAAAAGTACCTTCACCCTTGGCCAGTTTGGCGGGCATGGTGGTCGGGCGTTGCGCGCAGGTGACGTGTTGCATGTGCCTGCTTTGATTGATCGCAGCGTCGGCGAGCAACTGTCTGAAATCGCTGAATTGCCTGCCGTGCGGCAAATTCGGGTGATCTACGGCCCGCATGGCGCACCGGAATACTTCACCGAAAACTACATCGGCACTTTCTTTGCGACTCAGTGGGAAGTGCATTTCAACTCCAGCAGAACCGGCGTGCGGCTGATCGGGCCGAAGCCGGAATGGGTGCGTGCTGATGGTGGTGAGGCGGGGCTGCATCCGTCGAACATTCATGACAATCCGTATGCCATTGGCGCGGTGGATTTCACTGGGGACATGCCAGTGATTCTCGGGCCGGACGGTCCGAGCCTGGGCGGGTTTGTGTGCCCGGTGACGGTGATCGAGGCGGATCTTTGGCAGTTGGGGCAATTGAAGGCTGGGGACAAAGTGCAGTTCCTCCCCGTCGATCTCAAAACCGCCCGCAATCTCGCCCTGAAATGGAACCCTTGTAGGAGCCGGCTTGCTGGCGATGGGGCCCTAACAGACACCGCGTCAACTTCATCGCCAGCAAGCCGGCGCCTACAGTCGCCTGTGGTGTTGGATTTGGGTCAGGAGGATACGCGGTTGGTTGCACGTCTTTCGGGGGATACTCATCTTCTGCTGGAGATCGGCGCACCGGAACTCGACCTTGTTTTGCGCTTCCGCGCCCACGCACTCATGCAAGCCCTGGAAAGCAAAAACCTGCACGGTGTCATCGACCTCACACCCGGCATCCGTTCACTGCAAGTGCACTACCAACCCGAACAACTGCCGCTGGCCGATCTGCTCGGCATCGTCGCCGGTGAATGGGACGCGGTGTGCGCCGCCAAGGACCTGCAAGTCCCCTCGCGCATCGTCCATCTGCCGCTGTCCTGGGACGACCCGGCCTGCCAGTTGGCGATCGAGAAATACATGACCACCGTGCGCAAGGACGCGCCATGGTGCCCGAGCAATCTGGAGTTCATCCGCCGCATCAACGACCTGCCGAACCTCGACGAAGTACAGCGCACAGTGTTCGATGCCAGTTACCTGGTGATGGGCCTGGGCGACGTTTACCTCGGCGCACCGGTCGCCACGCCGCTCGACCCGCGCCACCGCCTGGTGACCACCAAGTACAACCCGGCCCGCACCTGGACCGCGGAAAACTCGGTGGGCATCGGTGGCGCCTACATGTGCGTGTACGGCATGGAAGGTCCCGGTGGTTATCAGTTCGTCGGTCGTACGTTGCAGATGTGGAACCGCTACCGCGAAGTCGCCGCGTTCGATGGCAAACCGTGGCTGCTGCGCTTCTTCGATCAGATCCGCTTCTACCCGGTGAGCGCCGATGAACTGCTGCGCATCCGCCGGGATTTCCCGCTCGGGCGCTTCGATCTGAACATCGAACACAGCCAGTTGAACCTCGCGGATTACCAGGCGTTCCTGGCGAAAGAAGCCGAGACCATTGCCACGTTTCGCGAGCAGCAACAAGGCGCGTTCAACGCCGAGCGCGAGCGCTGGATCGCCAGCGGCCAGGCGCATTTCGACAGTGAAGAACCGGCACCGGAAACGACTGAAGACGCACCACTGGCCAGTGGTGAAATGAGCGTCGACAGCCACATCGCCGGCAACCTCTGGCAGGTTCAGGTGCAGACCGGCAGCCGCGTGGCCGCCGGTGATGTGCTGGTGATTCTGGAGTCGATGAAGATGGAAATTCCGCTGCTCGCGCCCATGGCCGGCGTGGTGCGCGAGATCCGCGTGCAACCGGGTTCGGCGGTGCGCGCCGGACAGCGCGTCGTGGTGCTGGAACTCGACTGAACCCATTTGAAAAAGGATTAACGCCATGACGATCAATCTGCAACTCGACGCCCTGCGCAGTGCTTACCGTGAAGGCCACACCACACCGCGACAACTGCTGCTGAGCCTGCGCGACAAAGCCGCCGCGCTGAACCCCGACTATCACCTGTTCATTCATTTGCTCAGTGTTGAAGAACTGGAACCGTACCTCGCCGCGCTCGACGGTCAGGACATCGACAGCCTGCCGCTGTACGGCGTGCCGTTCGCGATCAAGGACAACATCGATCTGGCCGGCATTCCGACCACCGCGGCGTGCCCGGCGTTTGCCTATGTGCCGCAGCAGTCGGCGACCATCGTCGAGCAGTTGCTGGCGCTGGGCGCGATTCCGCTGGGCAAGACCAATCTCGATCAGTTCGCCACCGGGCTCAACGGCAGTCGCTCACCGTATGGCGCCTGCCCGAACAGCGTGTTGCCGGAGTATCCGTCGGGTGGTTCCAGCGCCGGGTCTTCGCTGGCAGTGGCGCTGGGAGTGGCGAGTTTTTCGTTGGGCACGGACACCGCAGGTTCCGGGCGCGTGCCGGCGGCGCTGAACAATCTGGTGGGGATGAAAGCCACCAAGGGGCTGATCTCGACGGCAGGTGTGGTGCCAGCGTGCCGGACGCTCGATTGCGTCACGACGTTTACCGCGACGGCGCGGGAGGCGAGCCAGTTGCTGGCGCTCACCGCACACCTCGATCCGCGAGATGAGTACAGCCGCAATAATCCACTGTGGAATGACGGCTCGGCGTTTGGCACTCCGCGTCCCTTCCGCTTCGGCGTGCCGCGTGCGCAGGACCTGGAGTTCTTCGGTTGCCCTGAAGGTCCGCTGTTGTTTGGAGACGCCATCGATCAGCTCAAGGCGCTGGGCGGTGAAGCGGTGGATCTGGATATGTCGCCGTTTCTCGAAGCCGCGCGTTTGCTTTACGAAGGCCCGTGGGTGGCGGAGCGCTACAGCGTTGCCGGCGAACTGATGGAGCAGAATCCTCAAGCGGTGTTGCCGGTGATTCGCGCCGTGTTGGCCAAGGCGCCAGCGGTGAGCGGCGTGCAAACGTTCCGCGCGCAGTATCGGTTGCAAGCCTTGAAGGCGCTGTGCGACAAGGCGCTGGAAGGACTCGATTGTGTGGTCACGCCGACCCTCGGCCGTCCCGTGACGCTGGCCGAACTTGAGGCTGAACCGGTGCTGCGCAATTCGGAACTGGGTTACTACACCAACTTCATGAACCTGCTCGACTACGCCGCCGTCGCCGTGCCGAGCGGGTTCATGGGCAATGGTTTGCCGTGGGGTGTGACGGTGTTTGGTCGGGCGTTTACCGATCAGTACTTATTGAGCGTGGCGGATGCGTTTCAGCGTCGTTCGGATGCGCCTGCATCGCCGGCAGTCGCCCGCAATGACCGCGCACGGTTGGTGGTGTGCGGTGCGCACCTGGATGGATTGGCGCTGAACTGGCAACTGAAGCAGCGCGGCGCGACGCTGGTCGAATCGACGTTCAGTTCGCCGGACTATCAGCTGTATGCACTGGCCGGTGGTCCGCCGTTTCGTCCGGGGATGGTGCGGGTGAAGGACGGCGGTGTGGCGATTGCGGTGGAGGTATGGGAATTGCCGAGCCGTGAGCTGGGGTCGTTCCTGACCGGAATTCCGGCGCCGTTGGGATTGGGCAAGGTGCAACTGGCGGATGGGCGTTGGGAGAGTGGCTTTATCTGTGAGCAGTATGGATTGGAGGGGGCGGTGGATATCAGTCATCTGGGTGGGTGGCGTGCGTATCTGACAGATCGGCGCTGATCTCACGATTCGCGGGCACGTCGGAACACTGACCGCTCGCTCCAGAGTGACACCGCAATACCCTTTGTAGGAGCCGGCTTGCTGGCGATGGTGTGTCAGTTGACGTCTATGTAGCTGACCCACCATCGCCAGCAAGCCGGCTCCTACAGGTCATGCGGTGTTGATCTGGAGCGAGCGGTCGGCGTTCCGACGTGCCCGCGAAGGTGTCCGCACAGGCGCCATCGCACCTGATTCCTGCCGATTCACCCCACAAATCCTGCAGTTATTTCCCCGCAGTCCCTCTAGAATGCTCCCCATCGGGTCACTGCCAACGGAATCGCCATGCCGCTTCACTCGCCGCTGTATTCGCAACGTTCGCTGGTCCTCACGCTGATCGCGCTGCTGGGCGCAGGCTTCCTCGCCACGTCATTCCTCAGCTACTACGCCTCGCGCGCGTCGATCCGCGACAACATCGTCAACACCGAGCTGCCGCTGACATCGGACACGGTCTACTCGGAAATCCAGAAAGACCTTGTCAGACCGATCCTGATTTCCTCGATGATGTCTCGCGACACCTTCATGCGCGACTGGGTGGTCAACGGCGAAAAAGACCCCGACCAGATGACCCGCTACCTCAACGAGGTCATGACCCACTACGGCGCCTACACCGCGTTTTTCGTCTCCAACGGCACGCTCACCTACTACCACGCCAAAGGCGTGCTCAAGCAAGTCAAAGTCACTGAACCGCGCGACGCCTGGTATTTCCGTGTGCGTGACATGGCCGATCCCTACGAGATCAACGTCGACCCCGACCTTGCCAACAAAGACAACCTGACGTTCTTCATCAATTACAAGGTCTACGACTACAACAACCGTTTCATCGGCGCGGCGGGCGTCGGTCTGACGGTGGATGCGGTGATCAAGCTGATCGACAAGTACCAGCAGCGCTACCAGCGCAGTGTGTACTTCGTCGACAGCTTTGGCAGGCTGGTACTCACCGGCGCAGAGGGTGGCCCGCAAGGCGCGCACATCGGCCAGAAACTCAGTGAACTCGAGAGCATGAAAGACCTGGTCAGCCAACTGCCCAAACCCCACAGCGGCAGCTACGAATATTCCGTCCAGGGCCAGGGACATTTCCTTAACGTGCGGTTCATTCCGGAGCTGAACTGGTACCTGTTCGTCGACAAACGCGAAGACGGCGCCCTGAGTGAGATCCGTCAGTCGCTGTACCTCAATTTACTGATTTGCCTGCTCGTTACGCTGGTCGTACTGATGCTGCTCAACCGGGTGATCAAACGCTATCAGGGCAAGATCCACGCGCAGGCGACGCTCGACAGCCTGACCGAATTGCCGAACCGTCGCGGCTTCGACCTGCTGGCCGCGCAAGCCATGCACGAAGCCCAACGCGAACCGAAACCGCTGACTGCATTGTTGCTGGATCTGGACCACTTCAAGGCCTTGAACGACACCTATGGCCACCTCGCCGGCGATCAGGTGCTGATCGGTTTCGCAAGGGATCTTGAGAGCTGCCTGCGCCATTCCGACATCGTCTGTCGCTGGGGCGGTGAAGAGTTCATCGTGCTGCTCAAGGACACGGACGGTGAGACGGGTCTGAAGATCGCCGAGAAAATTCGCCAGCATGTCGAACACCAGCGTTATGCCTACAACGATCATGCCTTGCAGCTGACGGTCAGCATCGGCTTGACCACCTTGCAACCGGATGACACCTTACACACCCTGCTCTCTCGGGCCGATCATGCGATGTATCGGGCCAAGCAATCCGGCCGTAACCGTACCTGCGCGCAAATGCCTCACACCAGTTATGCATAGCCCTACATGAACAAGCCTGAATTCTGCCCGGCCTGCGGCGCCTCCAATGACTGCACCCTGGCCGACCCGCGAACCGCCGATCGGCCCTGCTGGTGCTACAGCGTCAGCATCGACCCGGCGGTACTCGAAGCGCTGCCCGCCGAGCTGCGCGACAAATCCTGCCTGTGCCCTCGCTGCGCGCAGGTCGAGTCGCAGTTGTAAGCAGCGGCCCGGCCGATCGCGTAAGATGCGCGGCCCTTTTCCTGCCGATCTCAACTCATGCGCGTTGACCGTTTTCTCAGCAACCTGCCCCGCTTCAACCGTAAGCAGGTTCGCCTGTTGCTGGTGGAAAAGCGCGTGCGGGTTGACGGAAAAATCGTCAGCGACCCGCACACCGAGGTGCTGGAATTCAGCCGTGTCGAGGTCGATGAGGAAGTCCTGCAAGTCGGCAAACCCGCCCGCTACTTCATGCTGCACAAACCGCCCGGTTGCGTCAGCGCCACTCGCGACCCAGAGCATCCGACCGTGCTCGACCTGATCGACGAGCCGGACAAGGACGACCTGCACATCGCCGGCCGCCTCGACTTCAACACCACCGGCCTGATGCTGATCACCAACGATGGCAGCTGGTCGCGACGCCTGACCCAACCGCAGACCAAACTGCCCAAGGTCTATTACGTCGAGACCGAACAGGAGATCGGCCCGCAATACGCGCTGAAATTCACCGAAGGCCTGTATTTCGCCTTCGAAGACCTCACCACCCAACCTGCCGAGCTGATCGTGCTCGGGCCGAAGTCGGCGCGCCTGAGCATCGTCGAAGGCCGTTATCACCAGGTGAAGCGGATGTTCGGCCACTTCGACAACAAAGTACTGCGCCTGCACCGCGAAAGCATGGGTCCGCTGGTGCTCGATAACGCGCTAAAACCGGGCGAGTACCGTGCGTTGCGCACCGAAGAGATCCAATTGATCTAAGCAGCCTACCGCTCAGCAGAAGTTGTCGAACAATTCACCAATGGCACTTGCGCGATCCCCTCTCCCCTGCTTGAATCAGGTCGTCAGCCGAAATGTGACTGACGAGTCACAACATACTTCTAAGAAACTTTTTGTCGGTTAGAGAACCCTCAGGTTCCGCCTCAGACCGGCAGACTGCCCGCCAATAACAATACCCGTCGACCGGACTGCAATGGATCGACATGGGCCTCCAAAATTCCAGGCGTATGCCTACCTGTCACAAAGCTCGTGCAATCTCATTTGCGCGCATACCCGCTTGCCAGGAGTCTTATGACATGAGGCCAGAAATCGCTGTGCTGGATATACAGGGTCAGTATCGGGTTTACACGGAGTTCTATCGCGCAGACGCCGCAGAGAAGACCATTATCTTGGTCAACGGCTCGATGGCCACGACTGCGTCGTTTGCACAAACCGTGAAAAACCTCCATCCGCAGTTCAATGTGGTCTGCTACGACCAGCCCTACGCGGGCAAGTCAAAAGCCCACAACCTGCATGAGAAATTGCTGACCAAGGAAGTCGAAGGGCAGATCCTCCTGGAGCTGATCGACCACTTCGCCGCCGAACACGTGCTGTCGTTTTCCTGGGGTGGCGCCGCGACCCTGGTCGCCCTCGCCCAACAACCGCGACGGATCGAAAAAGCCGTGATCAGCTCGTTCTCCCCGGAGATCAACGCGCACATGCTCGACTACCTCGAGCGCGGTGTTGACTACCTCGGCAGCCGTGACGGCGACCGGGTCGGCAACCTGGTGAACAGCACCATCGGCAAACACCTGCCGACCCTGTTCAAGCGCTTCAACTATCGACACGTCAGCAGCCTGGCCGATCATGAATACGGGCAGATGCACTTCCACATCAACGACCTGTTGCACAGCGATCGCCAGTGCTTCTTCAAAGCCGCTGAGAAAATCAACGTGCCGGTGCTGTTCATGAACGGCGAATGGGACGAATACACCGCCGCCGATGGCGCCCGGTTGTTCGCCGACCACGTGAAACACGCCTCCTTCACGACGCTGGATGCGACGGGCCACTTTCTCGACATGGAACACAAAGCCGCCTGCCGAGACAGTCGCAACGCATTGCTCGGTTTCCTGAAACCAGAGCAACAGGCAAGCCGACCGCGTTACCACTACGTCCAGGACCACCATGCATTGTCAATCTGAAACAGCGTCATCGCGAGCAAGCTTCGCAGCCTAACGCCATACAGTAGGCGCGAGGCTTGCCCGCGAACGACCGTCACGCGGTCCGATGTCTTGTTTCACCTGCGCTAAAGCCATCTCGCGCAAAGAAAAACTTCATTTCCACGCGCACATCTGGTACAAAGTCAGCCGCTCTGAGCGGGTGTCGTATAATGGCATTACTCCAGCTTCCCAAGCTGATAACGAGGGTTCGATTCCCTTCACCCGCTCCAATCGAATTTTGGTCTCACGTTGAGTTTTGACGGGAGATGCAGACACAAAAAAACCGGCCTTGATGGCCGGTTTTTTTGTGTCTGGGATGCCAAATGTGACGCTTTCCTCTTTTTCGCAATTCCGGATCCCTGCCCGGCGCCTGCCGCTCGTCAGCTTTCCAGCACACTCCCTCGACCCTGCCTTCCAATAAGTACATTCCCTTGCACAGAAGGCTTAAGCATGAATACCAAAATCGCTGCTCTGACGCTTGCGGGCCTACTGTCTTCCTGCCCGCTCTACGCGCTTGCCGCCGAAAAAACGACGACAGGAACTGCTGTTCCTCCTGCAGCTCTTCCTGGTCTTAACCAAGGGCAAGGAGCTGAATCAAACAGGGACAAGGCCAGCAAAAAGGGTGAGGAGTCTTCGGGTGCAAATTCCGGAGCCGATTCGAAAACGCTGGAAAAAGACTCAGATTCTTCGCACAAGGCGGAGGAGTACCAGAAAAAACAACGTGAAAGCCACCCGGGAGGCGTGAAGCAACCGGCCTCTTGAGCATCCTTACACAAAAGTAAATCAGAACGCAGGGATCGTTTCCTGTGGCTCGACGAGGTGCTTCACATAACCGGTCTTGATGGCCGGTTTTTTGTGCCTGGAATTTGTGTTTCAGCCCGGAAATTAACGTTTTTCCATGAAGTCGGTATTTTGTTAACGTTTTCATCGTCCGGTTAATGGATTTGCCGACACCGATGCCTGAATGATCAAATCAACGCAGAGACCGCGTAATGAACATCAAACCAATTCCCAGCAAAGAAGACCTGGCAGCATTTGCGCGCGTGGAGCAGCTTTGGGGTTCGGACGTTGATTCGCCTGATGGCGATGGCGATGAGCTGGAAATTCTGGCGTTGCTTATCGAAAAATACGAAAACGAGCATTACCCAATGCCATTGTCTGATCCAATTGAGGCCATCAAATTTCACATGGATCAGCAAGGCCTCGTTGAAAGTTGAGACCGGCGATCCTTCATTAGCAGGAACGGCTGCGACAACGTCTTAGCAGGGGCGGGACAATCCTAAAATAGATACGTCCCCTCTCGCGAAAAAGCCCAGCATATTGCGGGGCCTTGAATGACGGTTGCAGCGAGAGTTCAGGCTGACGGGGCTGAGTCCTGTCTAGCTTTGATAGCCTTTGCTTTCTGCACAACGTCACGTTGTGAAGCGTTAGCTTTGCTAATTACGCCCATCAAAATCTCTCGCCGGGTTTCGGCAGGCGTGTTGGAGAAAAACTCAGTCAAAGCACTGGTTTTCTCAACCTTAGCTGTACTCATTGATTTCATACCTCTGTTAACAGCTCGACGAGCTGAACCTGATCATAGGTCTGGGGGATCAGAGCGTCAATCGTATCGCTACTGGCATCAAGCTCTACCCATTGCCTGCCGCCGTCAAAGTCCTTGATAAGCAAATCGACATGGATTTGGTCACCATATAAGCGCTTGAGCTCAATGACGTTCCTCCGCGCAGCGATAAACTGTCGAGCGAACTCATGCAACGGTATATTCCTCCCCTCCGTAAGCTCCCTAGCCTGAACGAATTGCCAGGCAAGTTCTGGTCCTTGGTAAACGTACATAATCTGGGCATTTCTACGGTTTCCCAAGACTCGATCGATATTCCGCCTTGCGACATCAAAGTTGGCCATTGTCCCGTCCAGAATGAACGAGAGTCGTTTTTCAAAAGCCCGATCCAGAACCTTTTCTAGAATTTTGGTGACCGCACGCTGAAACAGATACGAGTTTCCTCCGGTATAGCCGGGGATCAGGTTTCGGAAATCGTCGGGATCAATACGAAGCACACGCTTCCCGTGAGGGTTCAAGTTCCTCTCGTCCAAGTCCTCTGCCATAGCTTTGGATACTTCTGTCTTTCCAGCTCCAGGCGATCCCGCCATGAACACCGTAAATGGTGTCTCCTCGCTGAAGTACAAAGTAGTGTCCGCGACATGTCGGGCCAACGACGCCCGGTTCGCTCTGGCGAACTCAAAGGCAGCCCGTTCGATGGCCATATTTTCTGGCGTCATACTTGACTCAGCCCATGTTTTATTCGGCTCAAGATTACAACATACGCATTGGTTTGCAGGGGTGAGAAACGAGGCCGATTTTCGAAAAGGCAAGGTCCTACACGACTCTGGGAATTGTCCGTAGACTTGTCCATTGCTGTGCCTTTGTCATGAGTCCTATAGTCCGAACGCGCCCAAATGGCGTATTGGGTTTGGCGACTCGATGGTACAGGCATAGAAACCTCCGGGCCCGCTCGGAGCGTTTCTAAGCGTTTGGCTACCTTTTTTTGGTGGCTGTGCGTGGGAGACCTTCGGGTCTGCCGGTTTGTGCCTTGTCCGGTTCGCCAACCCGCGTACAGCTGCCACCCATTGTTTGGCGACAACGAGTGGCAGGTGACTTCACTTCACTTCAAGGTAACCACTCATGAATGACTACATGGCTTTAACCAGCAACGCCGACGACCTCCCCACGTTCTACGTCAACACCACCCAACCGCTGCATTCCCTTCTCAGCTCCGCCCGTTACAGAATCGGCGCGGTGACACAGGTCCTGGAAAACCTCGCGATGCGCGGCGAAATCAATTCGGATTCGGTGATTCTCAGCGACTTCGCAATGCTCTGCAGCATCCCCTTGCGCGATGGCTGCGATGTGCTGGATGTCATTGCGCGACGGATGGATGCAGAACCGTCCTAACATCAAAAAGGGCGTCTTTTTGGCGCCCCTTTTGATTCGTAAATCAACTGCTGTGTCGTGAACTTCTTTACCAGTTACTGTGGCGAGGGAGCTTGCTCCCGCTGGGTCGCGAAGCGGCCCCAAAACAAGGACTGCTGCGCAGTCCGACGGGAGCAAGCTCCCTCACCACAGGTTTTTCGGCGCCCCACGTATATTTTTCGTATAGATCCCCGCAACCCAGTAAAGAAGCAGTAGCGCAGCATCAACCCCAACCAAAAAAAACCTACTCTGCCCTCTCACCTTTCACGCAGAGATCAGCATGGACAATTCAGAGTTGGGGATCATGATCATTTCAATGATTGGGTTGTTCGGCTTTGCGTCGTTTCTTTTCGACTACTTGAGTGCCAAACGAAGGGACAGATAACGTTCAGCGTTATCCGTCCCTTTTCGGCATCAACGGGTCGCGACAATGAACAATCGCGGGAACGGCAGCAGCACCGAACCATCGCTCAGCGTCGGATACGCCTGCTTGATCGCGGCGTGATATTGCTTGAGGTACTGCGTCTTTTCCGCGTCATCCAGCGGTTCGAGAAACGGCCGCAAACCGCTGCCCTTGAACCACTCGACCACGCCCGACGCACCGCCCGCCAGCGGATGATGGTAGGTGGTGCGCCACACATCCACGCGCGTGCAGTGTGGTCGCAGCATCGAATAGTAATCGCTGGCACTGGCCATTTCCGTGCGTTGCCCGGCGGCGTCCGCCAGCTTGCTGGCCCACGGGCCATCGGCAGCGACTTCGCGCATCAGGCGATGGGACGGTTCGTTAAGGTTGTCGGGCATCTGAATGGCCAGGCTGCCGCCCTGGGTCAGTCGGGCGGCGAGTGAAGGCAGCAACGTCGCGTGATCGGGCAACCACTGCAACACCGCGTTGGCAAAGATCACGTCGAACGGGCCGTTGTCGTTCCAGGTGCCAATATCAACGGTGTCGAACTGCACTTGCGGCAACCGCTTGCAGGCGGTTTCGATCATGTCGGCCGAACTGTCGACACCGCGCACCGCCGCTTTGGTGAAGCGCTCCACGAGCAATTCGGTCGAGTTGCCGGGGCCGCAGCCGATGTCGATGGCCGAACGTGCGTCCACAGGCGGAATCGCCGCGAGCAGGTCGCGTGCCGGGCGGGTGCGTTCATCTTCAAAAGCGACGTATTGCTTGGCGGACCAACTCATTGCGTTCTCCTGTCGAATCGTTGTCCGGGCCTGGGCCGACAACCGGTTCGCTACGATACATCGACCCGTGCGCCAGCCCTATCCGACTTATGGATGTTCAAAGGATATGAGGGCTGTTTCTTATCGCCAAATCATCGAAAGCCATCACCAGATCGACCGTTCGTCGAGCTACCAGCAAAGCAATTTTGACAGCCTGAGTTTCACTTCTATAGTCCAATCGCGGCCCGTCGGAAGGAACCCGAACCCGTCAGTTTGTACTCAAGGAGCAAGGCCAGCTCATGCCCGTGACAGGTGGGTTCCGTCCGTAGTGTTTGCGCAACGACCGCAAGGCAAGCAAGCGTTGTTGAGCCTGGAAAGATGCCAGGCATTCACTATGAACAAGGAGCTTTACTATGTCTCGAGTCACGGATGTGCTGGTTTCCATCGACACCGAAACCATCTTGAAAAACTACCCGAACATCAGCAAAAACCCGGCTTCGCCAACACTGATCGACGTCAACCATGTGTACATGGTGACCAATCAGAACAACGTGGTGAGCGGCCAGGCCGGGGGCGAACTCAACTTGAAAGCACAGGTAGACGACCTGATTCGCTGGCGTGAAACCAGCCTGTCGCAGAGCTTCGAGACCGCCGTGATTTTCTACAAGTTCATCGGCAATGTCGGTAACGACTTGATCTCCACGCCCACGCCGCGCAAGGCTACCGCTTGCGTTGCGGTCCCCAACACCAGCAATCCATCGGTACCAAGCTGCCAGAAAGTCGATAACCATTACTGGTCTTCGGAAACCCTGTCCTGCGGCAGCGTGACGTATCACTTCCACTTCCTGATCGTGGATCGCGATTGCAAGATCGTCGGCTGCTGCTCGTGGGACCCGTTCATTACCATCCGTAACTGACGAGCGTCCGGCCCCTTGGTAACGAGGGGCTTTTGCCGACTACGTTGCCGCTTCTACAGGAACAGGATGCCTGCATGAACCGAAGCGGCTGCCGTCATGTGCCACCATCATGAAAGGAATCCATGATGACTTCCGAACCGATCAAATCGCCCTCATCCAGCGTCGCGACTGCCAACAATGTGTTGCTGATCGTTGATGCAGAATCACTGCTTTTACGTTATCCGGAGCCTAGTTTGGAGGCGGACAAACCGACGTCCATTTCTGATGGTTTTGTCTTCGCCATCAACGGATCGCTGAAGCCACAAAGTACGATAAATGACAGCTCTATTACTTTAAGAGCCGGGAAGAATGCAACATTCCATATCCGAGGCAGAACCGTCAGCTTGCTCGCCGAGCACAGCGTGGTTTTTTACGACATGTCCGTTGGCGATGCCGGCGTACTTTCTGCGCCTGAACTGGTGGTTCAGGACGGCCTGACAGTGCCGGCACCCGATCCTGAAAACCCGACTGAACCGGGTAGTCACCAGGCCGATGATCATTATTGGAAATGCACACGACTCGCCACCGGGGTTGAGGCGTGCGAGCTGAAATTCATGCTGATTGATAAAAACTGTGAGGCGTTGGGGTATTTCAGTTGGGGGGTTGAAGTGAGGCTTCCGGACTGAGCAGATTTGTAGGAGCCGGCTTGCTGCGGGCGGCGTTCCGACGATAGCGGTGTATCAATCAATATTGATGTGACTGATACACCGCCATCGCCAGCAAGCCGGCTCCTACAAGGGTCCGTTTGTCATTGAGTATGGAAATGTAAGTAGAATTTTCAACATGCCGTCGCTGTCTGAAACTCAGGCGCATCCCTATAAGGAACACGGCAATGAAATTCGCAAAAATCTCGCAGAAACTTGCGTTGTGGGCCGGCAGTCCCAAGACGTTCATGGGGGCGTTGATTCTTATCGGCCTGTGGGGTTTGAGCGGGCCGATTTTTGATTACAACGACACCTGGCAACTGATCATCAACACCTCGACCACGATCATCACGTTCCTGATGGTGTTCCTGATCCAGAACACGCAGAACCGCGACACCGACATTCTGCATTTGAAGATCGATGAGTTGCTGCGGGTGAACAAGGAGGCGCAGAACGCGATGCTCGGGCTCGAGGCGCTGGATCTGAAACAGCTGGAGGCGCTGCGTAAACACTATCGCGCCATGGGCGAAAATGAGGTGCATGGTCTGGCGGGGCTGGCGACCAAGGGCAAGCACAAACAGGATTTGAACGACTGCTGAATGCGCTAGCGGCGTGTCTGACACACCGCGGTGTTTGGATCGCCAGCAAGCCGGCTCCTGCAGATGCTCAAAATGTGCGTCAGCGACTGGCCTGCAGCGCCTTGGCCATTTGCAGATGGTTCTGCAGTTTGGGCAGGGTTTCTTCGGCGAAGGCCTTGATCTCAGGCACATCGGTGGTCTGCGCGGTCCGCTGCAGTTGCTCGATGGCTTCCTGCGTGGTCTTCACCTGGCTGGCGGCGTAGGCCTGATCGAAGGTCGCGCCGTCCTGCACTGGCGGCATCAAGGTTTTGGCCTTGTCGACCACTTCTTCCCGTGGCGCCACCGGCAGATCAAGTTGCTTGGCGATTTTCGCCAGGTGCTGGTTGGCGGTGGTGCGGTCGTTGATGACGATGATGGTGTAGTCCTTGACCTCTTTGGATTCGGACTTCTGGTGCGCCAGGCGGCTGGTTTCGATGTCCGCCATGCCTTTGGCCGACGCATCGTTGATGAATTCGGCGGGGGACTGGGCAAAGGCACTGCTGGCACACAGGCCCAGTAACGTGGCAAAACTTGCGCTGCGTATTCGGGTGGCCATCCGGTTCATGGTCGCGCCCTCCTCTATAAATTCAAACGGGAGCTTTCGCTCCCGCCTCTCAATCAAAACTACTGTCACCACTACTTGGATTTCTGGCCACTTTTGCGGCCCATATCGGGTTTCGCAGGCTCTTTATCAACAGTCGTGGTGGTAGTTTTCCCACCTTTGCGACCGGCTTCAGACGCCTTCGTTCGATCGTTGGCGAGATTTCCCGAGTTCGAGTTTCTTGAGTTAGGCATGATTCTCTACCTCTTGGTATTGATCGCGGCGAGCAGGAGCCCGCATAGAATCTGAATTTCGATCACTGCAAAGGTTTAGAAAAACTGGGATCGATGCGACGAACGGCGACTGGTTTTCAAGCCCTGTGCTGCAGGTGATTCTGACGTTTGGCGCTGTACATGGCCTCGTCGGCATGGCGGAACAATTGCTTTTCCTCTGTGCCGTGCTCGGGGTAATGCGCAACGCCGATGCTCGGCTGGATGTTCAGGTTGTGGCCATCCAGCCGCAGTGGCTGCGCCAGGATGTGTCGGATTTTGCCGGCGACACCGTCAGCGTCTTCCGCAGCCTGGATGCTGTGCAACAACACCACAAACTCATCACCACCGATACGCGCCACGGTGTCGGTTTCCCGCACGCAGCCTTTCAGGCGATTGGCGACCGCTTGCAGCAGCATGTCGCCGACCGCATGGCCGTGGGTGTCGTTGACTTCCTTGAAGCGGTCGAGATCGACGTACAGCAGCGCCATGCGCCCGCATTCCGACTTGGCCAGTGTCAGGGAGGCTTTCAGCCGGTCACGGAGCAACTCGCGATTGGGCAGTTGGGTCAGTTGATCGTACTGGGCCATGCGCTGCAGCCGGGCATGCAATTGCTTGCGCTCGATGGCGGTCGCGACCTGGGCGCACACGAACTGCAACAGTTCCTTGTCTTGCTCGGTATAGCGCTCGCCGCCCGCCACGCTTTTAACGATCAGCGCGCCGATGGTGCCGTTCTGCGAGTTCAACGGCACGCCCAGCCAGCAGGGCGAATGCTGGCCGGCAACCAGCAACTCGAAGCCTTCCGGAGCGTTGTCCTGATCCGGGGTCAGCAGGATCGGCTGGCCGCTGCGGATCACCTCGGCACACAGCCGTCCGGTGACGGTACCGGGCTGCTCGGGTTGCTGTTCGTTGTCATCGACGTGGTAAGGGAAATTGAGCTGCGCGCAGTGCTCGTCATACAGCGCGACGGAGAAATTCAGCGCCGGCAGCCACTCACCGATGATCAGGTGGATGCGTTTGAACAACGCCAGCAAGTCTTCCGCCGCGTGAGCCGCTTCAGAGATTGCATACAGCGCCGCCTGCCGGGACTCGGCCTGCTTGCGCTCGGTGATGTCGCGGGCCACGGCGATGCGCAATTGATCGACTTCCGACCAGCGCGCGGACCACAGGATGTGCACCACGCCGCCATCCTTGCGCAGGTAGCGGTTTTCGAAGTTGAGTTTGGGGTCGCCGCCCATGATCTCCCGCGCAGCGTCGAGGGTGCGCTGGCGATCGGCGGGATGCACCAGATCGATCATCGGCTGGCCGACCAGCTCATCCGGCGTGTATCCGAAAATGCGCTCGCAGGCCGCGCTGACAAAAACAAAGCGACCTTGTTTATCAACCGCGCAAACGGCGTCCAGCAGTAGATCGATGTAACTCGCCAACGGCGCGGAATTTCTGGTTGCCATGGTGCAGAGAGCATGTCCGAACAATGCAGCAATAAAAAACCGTCCCTGACCGGTGATGATGCCGCTGACGCGTCCCTGCGATCAGTTTCAAGCCTTGTTCGGCATCAGCCCCGGCAAAGCATGCGCCAGGGCGTTGATGGCGAAACCGATAAACATCACCCCGCACAGCCGGGTGATCGCCAATTCATGCCGTTGATACAGGCTGCGCACCTGCCGTGCACCGACGATGCCAATGAGGATAGCGTAGGCGATCAGACCGCCGACGAAGCTCAGAACGATCAGCCAGGGCAGCATCGACCAATGCAACAACTCCGCACGACTGGACAGCAGCGCCGTAAAGGTCGCCACCGCCACCGGATAAGCCTTGGGATTGGTCAGACCGAACAGAATGCCGTGCCAGAACGGTTGTCGCGCCGGGCCCTGCGGCGCTTCGGCACTGCTGCGTCTGGCCCGCACCGCGCGCAAACCGAGCCAGAACAGATACAGCCCGCTGAGCACGCCCAACACGTCAAACGCCGTACTGCCGATCTCCCGCGCCCCGACGATCGCGATCAGCGCGGTGCTGCACCAGACCACGTCCCCGAGCAAATGCCCGCACAAAAAACCTGCCCCTGCCCGCCGCCCACGCGCGGCACCAATGCCGAACACTGCCAATACGCCCGGCCCCGGAGTGATCCCGTAAATGAAGCCCGAGGCGAGAACGGCCATTAGCAGCGATGGGGTCATCGGGGAAATCCTTTGAACTATTTGGTGAATGGGCGCAAGTCTATATCAGGTCCCCGGAAATCGACTGACTGATCGTCGAAGAACTTCATTCCCGCATAGGGACGCTGCCGACAGGCCGCCAGCCGCGACGCCAGATCGCCGACGTGGGCTTCGAGTTTGTGGCCGTCCGGGTCGAGGAAGTAGAACGACGCGCCTTCGCTGCGGTTGTCGCGCCATTCCCGGACGTTGGCGGCTCGAAGGCGTTCGACGAATGGCAGGAAGTCGGGTGTGCTGATGCTGAAGGCGTAATGGGTGTAATCGGCGGCAGGCCCGGCGTTGCGCAGGGGATCGAGGGAAAGGCACAGCCACAGGCCGGGCAGCGAAAGATAGGCGCCGGTGTCCCAGGTAGCGTCGAGCTGAAGTTGCAGGAGGTCATGATAGAACTCAACGCTGCGGGTCAGGTCGGTGACGGCGAGGGTCAGGTGGTTGAGGCCGGTTAGCATGATATTTATAGACCTTTGAAACCGTGTGGCAGGACGTAGCTTTTACCGTCGTATCGAAGCGTCGTCAGCACCGGTTTTTCGGTAATGGTCTTTGATTCACAAGCCTCCCCCTCGCCCTTCCCGATTTCGCGGCTGGACACTGTTTTGACGATCAGGTCCGCGTAGCCATGTGAACGGGTGTTGCCGATTTCGAGGGTGCGGGTGTGTCGATAAAGCTCTCCGGCGCAATTGCCATCCCATTCACCGCCGTACTCATAGGTGATGAGCTTGTCGAGGACCGGACGCAACTGGCCGCCCTCTTTCACATAGAGCGAGAGCAACTTTTCACTCACGGGATTGACCCGTGACGAACCCTTGAACGTGACGCGTACACCAAACGCTCTCAGGTCCGGCGTGAGCTTGTAACGTGCGGTGTCGAGTTGCAGGTCTTCAAAGGCAATGGCATCCGACTCGAAAGCCGCTGTCTTGTGATACGTCGCCAGCGGTTTCGAATCACCCGCCGAGACAATGGCAAGATTGAGATCGTATTTACCCTGAGGCCCATAATCGCTCGCCGAGTACCCCGATTCGAACTGCGACAATGCCGTAATCGTCAGCCCCGGATAGGCCGGCCACTCCTTGCACACCGAATAGCCGAAATCGCCGGCCAGAAACGGTTTCTCGCAAGCAGCGAAGGCCTGTCCCGTCATCATCAAACTGCACAGTGCCGCATATCCCATTCGTACAGACTTCAATGTCATTCCTTGCTCCTTGTGTGTTTCAAAAAAACAGACGATTTCAGGCCCGCACGACAACTGATAGTACGGTAGCGACTGCCAGCCAGTCTTCGCGAGCAAGCCCGCTCCCACATTGGATCGGCGCGGACACATAAGTCTTGTCTGGCGCTGTCCCTGTGGGAGCGGGCTTGCTCGCGAAAGCGGTTTTTCTGATGTCGCAGGTTTCAGAGCTTGTCGAGCGTGCGCGGTTTCTGCGGTAACCCTCACAACAACAGCGCAATCGCGACCAGGGCGCAGCGCGCAGACCGCGATGACATACAGCGCCGTGGGCTCGATGTTTTCGGTTTGGCCGTGTCGGGAGGATATCGCCATTCAGGTCTGGCAACACAAAACCGTGGACGATTCGTCCTCGACCGGTTGCCTCGGTATAGTCTTGCCGCAATCAAAACACCTGACTGAAAAACACCCCAAGGCTTTCCATGAAGAGCAGCACCACCCTCCTCGTCACCTGCAGCACCGTTTTTCTCGCGCAGCTGGGCATGAGCATTTACCTGCCGGCGCTGCCGGAAATGTCTCGGCATCTGTCCGCCGACGCTTCGCAGGTTTCCTGGGGGTTGGCGGTGTACCTGATCGGCATGGCGCTGCCGATGTTGTTCTGGGGCAGCCTGGGTCAGCGCATCGGTCGAAAACCAGTGCTGCTTGCGGCGCTTGGTATTTATGGGCTGGGCAACCTTGCGCTGCCCTTGGGCCAGACGCTGGAATCCTTTCTGTTTTTCAGACTGGTTCAGGGCATTGGCGCCAGCGGGATTTCGGTCATGGCACGGGTGTTGATCCGCGACAGTTTTCGGGGGGACTTGCTGGCCAAGGCACTGTCCTGGATTTCAATTTCTTTCGTGGTGGCGCTGGGGATTGGCCAGTATCTAGGGTCGATTATCCAGGTCACTTTGGGCTGGCCGGCGATTTTCTACCTGCTGGGCAGTGTCAGTCTGTTACTGGCGATGGTCGTAGCCCGGGTCACGTTCCCGGTGCGGGAGGAAGACCATGTTCAGTCGGCGGCGTGGCCAAGCTACTGGCGCATTCTGCGTGATCGAGCTTCCCTGCTTCCGGCACTCACTGGCGGGCTGGGTTATGGGGTGATCATCGCGTTCAACACCGCGGCGCCGTTGATTCTGCAAGGACCGTTCAACTGGTCGGCTGTGGAGTACGGATTATTGGGTTGGCCAATCAGCGCGGCCTATTTCCTGGGGGCATTGGGGGTCAATGGTCTGGTGCTGCGCACCGGTCAGCGTCGGTTGATGACGGCGGGTGTGGGGCTGGTGCTGGCCGGCAGCGCGGTGATGTTGCTGGGCAGCATCGCCGGCACTTCGATTGCCCTGCTGTTCTGGATGCCCTACTGCGTTGCGGTGTTCGGCCAGTCGTTGAATTACCCGATCAGCCTGTCGCTGGCCAACGACGGTTCGCCGGTCGGCGGTGCTTATGCGATGGCGCTGAGCGGGTTCATTCATCAACTGATGGCGGCTGTCATTGGTGGTATCGCCAGTCTGATCGCCAGCCAACAGGCATGGCCGCTATCACTGTTATGCACATTGCTGGCCTTGGGCGCTATGCTCTGCGTGAGGCTCGCGCCCGGCCGTAAAACCGCCTAGAACGCGCTGCGGAAAATCTCCTCGATCTGCCGTTGATCCGCTGCCCGAGGATTGGTCACGCCGCACGCGTCTTTCAGGGCGTTGGTGGCGAGGGTCGGGATGTCGTTGAGCCGGACACCGAGTTCACGCAGTCCGGCGGGAATCTCAACGTCTCTGGCCAGGCTACGAATCGCCGCGATGGCCGCCTGGGCACCCTCTTCCGGGCTGAAACCGCGGATGTCGGCACCCATCGCATGGGCTACATCCGTCAGTCGAGCGGCGCAGACCACCGCGTTGAAGCTTTGCACATGCGGCAGCAGCACGGCGTTGCACACGCCATGGGGCAGGTCATAGAAACCGCCCAACTGGTGAGCCATGGCGTGGACATAGCCCAGGGACGCATTGTTGAACGCCATGCCCGCGAGGAATTGCGCGTACGCCATGTTCTCCCGTGCGGCCATGTCGCTGCCGTCGCGCACGGCCAGGCGCAGGTTCTGACTGATCAAGGTCATGGCCTTGAGCGCGCAGGCATCGGTGATCGGGTTGGCGGCGGTGGACACGTAAGCTTCGATGGCGTGGGTCAGCGCGTCCATGCCGGTGGCTGCCGTCAGGCTTTTGGGCATGGCGACCATCAGCGCCGGGTCGTTGACCGACAACAGCGGCGTGACGTTGCGGTCGACGATGGCCATTTTCACGTGGCGCGATTCGTCGGTGATGATGCAGAAACGCGTCATCTCGCTGGCCGTGCCGGCGGTGGTGTTGATGGCGATCAGCGGCAATTGCGGCTTCTCGGATTGATCGACGCCTTCGTAATCGCGGATCTGCCCGCCGTTGGTTGCACACAACGCGATGCCCTTGGCGCAGTCGTGGGGCGAGCCACCGCCCAGCGACACGACGAAATCACAGCGGCTTTCCTTGAGCAGGCCCAGGCCCCTCTCGACGTTGGCGATACTCGGATTAGGCTTGGCACCGTCGAAGATCACCGAGTCGATGTCCTGCATCGCCAGTTTCTCGGCAATCATTGACGCCACGCCGGCCTTGGCCAGCCCCATGTCGGTGACGATCAGCGCCTTGCGAAAACGGTACTTGCCAATCGCGTCCATGGCTTCGTCGAGGCAACCGATGCCCATGATGTTTACCGGGGGGATGAAAAATGTGCTGCTCATGGGTGAATCTCCTGGCGGGGGCCGAACCGATAGTGCCGATCCAGCGGACACCCGCAGGATCAACCCATCGATCGCACCGGATGTTGATCTGGCTCAAGTCCGGGTCGTGATAAAGTCGCCGCCCATCCGACCTTTTGCTTTTTGAGACAACGACCGCAATGACCGATTTCCAGGATGTCGATGCCCAGCTTGAAGACTGGAACGCCTTGCGCACCACCGCCTCGATCAGCGGCCTGCTGGTGGGCAACGGCGCCAGCCGTGCGGTGTGGGACGATTTCGGCTACGACTCGCTGTTCGAAAACGCCCGCACTGTCGAAGAAAAGCCGCTGAGCCAGTCAGAGCTGAGTGTGTTCGACGCAATGCAGACACGCAGTTTCGAGCAGGTGCTGGGCGCGCTGAAAACCACCAGCCGCGTGAACAAGGCCCTGGCCGTCAGCTCCGCTGCGCCGCGCAATCGCTACTACGCGATCAAGGAAGCGCTGATCAACACCGTGCACGCGGTGCACATCCCTTGGCGACTGGTGGTGCCCTCGACGCTGGCGACGATCAGTCAGGAACTGGGGCGTTACCGGACGGTGTTCACCACCAACTACGACTTACTCAATTATTGGGCGATCCAGCACCAGCCGGACGCCATTACCGACCTGTTCCACGGCGCCGAACCGGGTTTTGACTTGAGCGCCACGGCGACCGACAAAACCCGCTTGCTGTACCTGCACGGCGGTTTGCACCTGGTGCGCAATCAGGACGGCACGGCGCGCAAACTGATGTCGACAGAGGGCACGTTGCTGGGCAGTTTTGCGATCAACAACACGATCAAGACGCTGGATGACGTGCCGCTGTTTGTGAACGAAGGGCCGAGCGCGGACAAGCTCAAGACTATTCGCAGTTCGGATTACTTGTCGTTTTGCTATGACCAGTTATTGGGGCATGGCGAGGGGTTGTGTGTCTTTGGCCACGCGCTGGGCGAGCAGGACAGCCACATCGTTCATGCATTGCGTCAGGCAAAACCGAAGGTGGTGGCGGTGTCGATTTATCCGCGCAGCAAGGCGTTTATCCAGCATCAGAAGCGGCATTACGCGAAGGTGTTTGAAGGGACCGGATCAGAATTGCGGTTTTTTGATTCGAAGACACATGCGTTGGGGAGTCCGAAGCTGACCGTTCCCGTCGAGGACTAAAGCAAACGCATGACCTGTGGCGAGGGGGCTTGCCCCCTTGCCACAAAACCCCAGCGATCTCATTCCTCGCTGCTATGCACCACCACCAGCAACTGCGCCTTGACCTCGCCCACCGACCGGATCCGATGCGGTTTCTGTGCATTGAAGTGCAGCGCATCACCGCGATCGAGCAGCACGCGCTCGTTCATGAAATCCACTTCCACCCGTCCTTCATGGACGAACAGAAACTCCTCCCCCAGGTGTTCCTTGAAGGTTTTGTCCGCGAATTCAAACGGCGGGTAGATGATGAACGGCAACAAACTGCGCTCACTGACCTGATGCGCCAGCACCGCATAGCCGGGGCTTTCATCGTTGGCCGCCAGGGATTGACGCTCGTGGCTGCGCACCAGGCTGAAGCTGTCGAGGCTGACGTTGTCTTCGGAGAACAACTCCTCGACCTTCACGTTCAGCGCCCTGGCCAGTTTCAGCGCAGCGGCAATCGACGGCGTGTTCAACCCGCGCTCGACTTTCGACAGATAGCTCTTGGTCATGCCGGATTTTTCGGCCAGGGCCTCAAGCGTCACGCCAAGTTTTTTTCTCAGTAATTTCAAACGGATAGACATGTAGAACGATTAATCCATCAAGGAGGCGACGATTTGTCCTTGCCAATGACACAAAGTGTCATATAGCCTCTTTAGTGTCATTTGCATGAAGCCACCCAAGGACACCGATATGGCCAAGACCTTAGCACTACCCAAAGAGCAACTGGTCAAGCAAGCGTTGACCCAGATGCAAAGTACCCTGGCGGATAATACGTGGACCGACCGGCAAAAGCTGGCACTGACCTGCCGGATTCTGTTCGAGAATGGTCACGACTCCGGTCTGGCCGGGCAAATCACCGCCCGCGGCCCGCAGCCTGGCACTTACTACACTCAACAACTGGGCCTGGGTTTCGACGAGATCACTGCGAGCAACCTGCTGCTGGTCAACGAAGACCTGGAAGTGCTTGAAGGCCACGGCATGCCCAACCCGGCCAATCGTTTCCACAGTTGGGTCTACCGCGCCCGCCCGGACGTGAACTGCATCATTCACACGCACCCGACCCACGTCGCGGCGCTGTCGATGCTGGAAGTGCCGCTGCAGATTTCCCACATGGACCTCTGCCCGCTCTACGACGATTGTGCGTTTCTCGAAGGCTGGCCGGGTGTGCCGGTCGGTAACGAAGAAGGCGAACTGATTGCCGGTGCACTCGGAGACAAACGGGCGATCCTGCTTTCACACCACGGCCAGTTGTCGACGGGCGCGACCATCGAGGAAGCCTGTGTCATCGCGCAATTGATCGAGCGAGCCGCCAAGCTGCAATTGCTGGCGATGAGTGCCGGGACCATCAAGCCGATCATCCCGGAGTTGGGCCGCGAAGCCCATGACTGGATCTCGAAACCCAAGCGCCATGGCGCCGCTTTCAACTACTACGCTCGGCAGAACCTGCGTCAACACGCCGATTGCCTGAACTGAACCCACACACTTTGAAGAGGAGCGTCGCCATGTCGACCCCAACGATTCACGGCATCATCGGCTACACCATCACTCCGTTCACCGCCAATGGCGAAGGCGTTGATCTCGACGCGCTCGGGCGTTCCATCGACCGCCTGATCGACGGCGGCGTCCACTCGATCGCGCCGCTTGGCAGCACCGGCGAAGGCGCTTACCTGAGCGACGCAGAGTGGGATCAGGTCGCCGAATTCAGCATCAGGCACGTGGCCAAACGCGTGCCGACCGTTGTCAGCGTGTCCGACCTGACCACCGCCAAAGCCGTGCGCCGCGCACGCTTCGCCGAAGCCCATGGCGCCGATGTGGTGATGGTGCTGCCGACCTCCTACTGGAAACTCAGCGAAGCGGAAATCCTCGCCCACTACCGCGCCATCGGCGACAGCATTGGCGTACCGATCATGCTCTACAACAACCCGGCCACCAGTGGCACCGACATGTCGGTCGACCTGATCCTGCGCATCGTCAACACCGTGGACAACGTGACCATGGTCAAGGAGAGCACCGGCGACATCCAGCGCATGCACCAACTGCAACGGCTCGGTGAAGGTCAGGTGCCGTTCTATAACGGCTGCAACCCGCTGGCACTGGAAGCCTTCGCGGCGGGTGCAAAGGGCTGGTGCACGGCGGCGCCGAACCTGATCCCGCAGCTCAATCTGGATCTGTATGAAGCGGTGTTGGCCAACGATTTGAGCAAGGCGCGTGACCTGTTCTATCGCCAGTTGCCGCTGCTGGATTTCATTTTGAAGGGCGGCTTGCCAGCGACCATCAAGGCGGGCTTGCGCGCGACCGGGCTGGAAGTGGGCGACCCGCGGTTGCCCGTGTTTCCGTTGGGTGAGGCTGGCGTCGATCAGCTACAAACCTTGCTGAAAGCATTGCGCTGATCCGGAAACCTGCGCGAAACCCTTGTAGGAGCCGGCTTGCTGGCGATGGTGTGTCAGTCGACGCATAGGTTGCTGACACACCATCGCCAGCAAGCCGGCTCCTACAGGGGGGATGGTGTTGTTTTTTAGAGCACCGGCAACGTCTTGTCCTTGATCACCGTCGTCGGACCGTTGGCCTTCACACTCGCGATGCCTTTGTCCCGCGCGGCATCAGAGGAATAGGTTTCGCTGTTGCCGATAATCTCGTGGTTGCCGGCCTTGAGGTTGAAGTACGGCTGACCGTCCTTGGTGGTCTTTTTCTCGTAGCGTTCATCCAGCGGGCTGTTCTTCTGCACCGAGGCTATGCCGCCTTCGGCAGCGCTGCGGGTGGTGTAGTGCTCGCTGGTCAGAATGGTTTCGGCATTCGCCGCTTTCAGCACGAAGCGAAACTGGCCGTTGCTGGTTTTGCTTAACTCATACCATCCAGACATGCTCTTTCTCCTTGGCGATTGAGAGGTTTCGCGCTTCAGAGTAAAGACCAGCCCTGTATTTTTGTCGCCTGTACGGACACCTTCGCGAGCAAGCCCGCTCCCACATTTGGAATGCGATCAAATGTGGGAGTGGGTTTGCTCGCGAATGTAGCAACACGGCTTGTGCTACTTCGCAGCCGCCCGTACCACCGACAACTCCGGCGCCTGCACCCGCCGCTGACTCAAATACCGCGTACAACTCACCCGCAAAAACGAAGCAAAATTCACCACTTCCCCACGGTAATCCATCACCTCTTCATACAGCTTGGCGATCAACTGGTTGGTGGTCATGCCGTCGACCCCGGCGATTTCGCTGAGGATGTCCCAGAACTGATTCTCCAGGCGCAGAGTGGTGACCACCCCGCAGATGCGCAGCGAGCGGGAGCGCGATTCGTAGAGAATCGGATCGGCTTTGACGTAGAGCTCGCACATGGAATCGTCCCTCGTTACAGCGTGATTTTGGTGCCCAGCAAGCCGAGGAAACCGGCGAGCCAGCTCGGGTGGGCCGGCCAGGCCGGAGCAGTGGCCAGATTGCCTTGAACGTGACCTTGCGTCACCGGGATATCGATGAACGTGCCGCCCGCCAGGCGCACTTCCGGCGCGCAGGCCGGATAAGCGCTGCACTCGCGGCCTTCAAGAACGCCTGCCGCTGCCAGCAATTGCGCACCGTGACACACGGCGGCGATCGGCTTGCCGGCCTTGTCGAAGGCGCGCACCAGGTCCAGGACTTTTTCGTTCAGGCGCAGGTACTCCGGCGCCCGACCACCGGGGATCAACAGCGCGTCGTAGTCGGCTTCGGCAACCTTGGTGAAATCGAAGTTCAGGGCAAACAGGTGGCCGGGTTTTTCACTGTAGGTCTGGTCGCCTTCGAAGTCATGGATCGCCGTGCGCACGGTCTGGCCAGCGGATTTGTCCGGGCAGACGGCATGCACCGTGTGACCGACCATCAGCAGTGCCTGGAACGGCACCATCACTTCATAGTCTTCGACGTAATCGCCGACCAGCATCAGGATTTTCTTGGCAGCCATGGGGAGGACTCCTCTGGGAAATACGTAAGAGTATTCAAGGTAGTCCTTAATCTGCGTGACAGGTAATACCGGACTACTACGCCGATTAACTGTAGGAGCTGCCGAAGGCTCGGGCCGCGTTCGGACGATCTTTTGATCCTGGAATGGAGCACATCGGATTTGTGGCGCGGCGGATGAAAAGATCGCAGCCTTCGGCAACTCCTACGTTGCGAGCATTACTCGCAACTGTACGGATAACTCTGCGCTTAGCTGTAGCACCGCAGCCTGCCTGCTTTATGGCTAGATGAAGACACTTTCCCATCATCCTCGATTCCGGTCCCCCATCATGTCCACCCGCGAAAACACCGGCATGGCCCTCGGCCTGCTCGGCGTCGTCATCTTCAGCCTCACCCTGCCCTTCACACGAATTGTCGTGCAGGAACTCCATCCGCTGCTCAACGGCTTGGGCCGTGCGCTGTTCGCGGCGATTCCGGCGGCGATATTGTTGCTGTGGCGCCGGGAAAAATGGCCGACCTGGAAACAGATCAAAGGCCTGACGCTGGTGATCGCCGGGGTGATCCTCGGCTTCCCGGTTTTATCTGCTTGGGCGATGCAGACCTTGCCCGCGTCCCACGGCGCTTTGGTCAACGGCCTGCAACCGCTTTGCGTGGCGTTGTACGCCGCATGGTTGTCCCACGAACGACCGTCGAAAGCCTTCTGGGCCTGTGCCGCGCTGGGCAGTGCGCTGGTGCTGGGTTACGCGCTGATCAGCGGCGCCGGCAGCATTCAGGCCGGTGATTTGCTGATGCTCGGCGCGATTGCCGTGGGCGGCCTGGGTTATGCCGAGGGCGGTCGCCTGGCCAAGGAGATGGGCGGCTGGCAGGTGATCTGCTGGGCGCTGGTGCTGTCGACGCCGCTGTTGATCGGGCCCGTGGTGTACCTGGCACTGCAACATCAGGGCGAGATTTCGGCCAAGACCTGGTGGGCGTTTGGTTACGTCTCGCTGTTCTCGCAGTTCATTGGATTCTTTGCCTGGTACGCCGGCTTGGCGATGGGCGGCATCGCCCGGGTCAGTCAGATCCAGCTGTTGCAGATCTTCTTCACCATCGCGTTCTCGGCGTTGTTCTTTGGTGAACATATCGAGCCGATCACCTGGCTGTTTGCTGCCGGGGTGATTGTGACGGTGATGCTGGGCCGCAAAACCGCGGTCAAACCGGCCCGCATTGCAACGGCATAACCTTGGTCAATCCCGAACCCATTGCCACTGCATCACTCTGTAGGAGCCGGCTTGCTGGCGATGGCGTCACCGCGGTGCATCTGACCGACCGCGGTGATGCCATCGCCAGCAAGCCGGCTCCTACAGGTAATTGTCGGCTCGGAGCAGGGTTTCGAGGCAGTGCTCGGTAATCTGATAGAAATCCTTCAGCTCCTGAATCTTCACCAACAACTGAGCCGGGTCCACCGGCTCGGCACGTTTGACCGCCAGGATCATCTTGTTCTTGTTGGTGTGGTCCAGTGAGATGAACTCGAACACCTTGGTTTCATAACCGCAGGCTTCAAGGAACAACGCACGCAAACTGTCGGTGACCATCTCCGCTTGCTGCCCCAGATGCAGACCGTATTGCAGCATCGGCTTGAGCAGCGCCGGGCTCTGGATTTGCAGGCGGATCTGCTTGTGGCAGCACGGCGAGCACATGATGATCGAGGCGCCGGAACGAATGCCGGTGTGGATCGCATAGTCCGTGGCGATGTCGCAGGCGTGCAGCGCGATCATCACGTCCAGCTCGCTCGGCGCCACGCTGCGCACGTCACCGCACTTGAACACCAGGCCCGGATGTTCCAGCTTCGCGGCAGCGGCGTTGCACAGGGTGACCATGTCTTCACGCAGCTCGACGCCGGTCACTTCGCCTTCGGCGTTCAAGGTATTGCGCAAGTAATCGTGGATCGCGAACGTCAGGTAGCCCTTGCCCGAACCGAAATCCGCGACCCGCACCGGTTTGTCCAGCGCCAGCGGCGAAGTGGTCAGCGCATGGCTGAAAACTTCGATGAACTTGTTGATCTGCTTCCACTTGCGCGACATCGCCGGGATCAGCTCGTGCTTGCTGTTCGTCACACCAAGGTCGGCGAGGAACGGACGACTCAGGTCGAGGAAGCGATTCTTCTCACGGTTGTGCTCCGCGGACGGTACCTCACGCAATTGCTGAGGTTTGCTCTTGAACAGCGAAGACTTGCCCTTTTTGCTGTATTCGAGCTGGGCTTCATCGGTCAGCGACAACAAATGCGCATTCTTGAACGAGGCCGGCAACAACGCGGCGATGGTCGCCACGCCCTCGGCCAGCGGCAGGTTCTTGGTGATGTCGCGGGTCTTGTAGCGGTAGACGAAGGACAGGCAAGGCTGATCCTTGACGGTCAGTTGCTTGATGATCAGCCGCTGCAGATCCGCTTCGGTGCCAACGTACTTGGCCAGCACCAGCTTGATGAAGGCGTTGGCGTCGAGGCTGGTTTGCAGCAGGTCGATGAACTGGGCGTGGTGATCCGGCGCGAGGCTGGCGGGAGTGGCGGTGACGGACATGAAAAAAACGGCCTCGGGCGGAGCGAATCGGGAATGGCGGGTATTTTAGGGGGGATGGCCGTTCGGGACACGCAGTTATTTACCGAACGGTGCAAATCCTCAGGCAAGCCGAGCGCCCTGTGTTTACCGATAGGTGCGAACCCTCAGACAAGCCGAGCTCTCTGTGGCGAGGGGACTTGTCCCCGTTGGGTCGCGAAGCGGCCCCCTGCATTCTTTCAGTTACACCGTGCAAACTGGATATGCGACTGCTTCGCAGCCGAACGGGGACAAGTCCCCTCGCCACAAAAGCCCTCTCACCCACAGAAGGTGTATCAACTCCAGAAGGTTGAATCAGCCCAGCACCACCAACCGATTCGGCAATTCATTCCTCACGTGCGTTACCGGCACGTGCACCTTGAGCAACTCGCCGCACGCTTCAACACACGTCACAAACCCCTGCAACGTCTGCCCCTGTTTCACCTGCTGGGTGAACGCCGCAACAATCGCGTCCCAGTTCTTGTTGTCCAGCCGCTTGGAAATCCCTTCGTCCACCAGAATTTCCACATAACGCTCGGCCTCGCAGACGAAAATCAGCATGCCGGTGCTGCCCACGGTGTGGTGCAGGTTCTGCTCCAGAAACTGCCGACGCGCCAGGTTCGAGGCGCGCCAGTGACGCACCGAGCGCGGGATCAGGTGCGTGGTGACTTTGGGAATGCGGAACACCAGGCACAACACGATGAAGGTGCCCCATTGCACCAGCAACAAGCTGTGCATGGTCAGCCAGCCAGTCAGGTAGTGCACGACACCCGGCACCACCAGCGCCAGCAAACTGGCCCACAGCAGCGGGATGTACGCATAGTCGTCGGCGCGGGCTGCGAGCACGGTCACCAGTTCGGCGTCGGTGTCGCGTTCGACCCGGGCGATTGCCTCGGCGACTTTGCGTTGTTCGTGTTCAGTCAGTAGTGCCATGTTTAAAAGTGCCCGCTCGCCATTGTTATTATCTGAAGGGTGTTCACCAGCCGCCCGAAGAACCGCCGCCCCCGAAACTGCCCCCGCCGCCGCTGAAGCCACCGCCTCCACCGCCGCCACCAAAACCGCCACTGGAACCACCCGAGCCACCTCGGCCCGCCGGCAGAATCCCGAACATCTGCAACACAAATATCGTCAGGATGAACAGCAACACCAGGAACACAAACACCCCGGGATGCCGCGAAACGAAGTCACTCTCCTGATTGCCGCCGGAGTCGTACACCGTCGACGGTTCATCCAGCGGACTGCCGCCCAACACCACCAGCATCGCCGCGACCCCGTCGCTGATGCCCTTGCTGAAGTTGCCGGTCTTGAATGCCGGAGTGATCACCTGGTTGATGATCACCGAACTCTGCGCATCGGTCAGGCGATCTTCCAGGCCATAACCGACTTCGATCCGCAACCTGCGCTCATCGCGAGCGACGATCAACAGCGCGCCGTTGTTCTTGTCCTTCTGCCCGATGCCCCAGTGGCGACCGAGCTGATAGCCGAAGTCTGCAATGTCGGTGCCCTGCAGGTCCGGCAACGTCACGACTACCAATTGTTCACCGGTGGCTTTTTCATGGGCATTGAGCTGTTGCGTCAACTGCTCGCGCACCGAGGGTTCGATCATTTGGGCGTTATCCACCACCCGCCCGGTCAGCTCCGGAAATTTCAGCTCGGCCCGGGCTGTCAGGGCAAACACCCAGAGCAACAGCACCAGGCCCACTTTCAACACGCGCATTGGCAACCTCATCCGTGTACCAGCATCAACACGTTTGTTCCTACAGGGTGATCAGAACTTCACTTCAGGCGCTTTTTCGGCGCCGGGGCTGGTAGCTTCGAAGGTTTCACGGATCGGCAGATCGCTGTACATCACGGTGTGCCACAAGCGCCCCGGGAAAGTACGGATTTCGGTGTTGTACTTCTGCACCGCGAGGATGAAATCACGACGCGCCACCGCGATGCGATTCTCGGTGCCTTCCAGCTGCGATTGCAACGCCAGGAAATTCTGGTTGGCTTTGAGGTCCGGATAGCGCTCAGAGACCACCATCAAACGGCTCAAGGCACCGGTCAGTTGATCCTGCGCTTGCTGGAACTGTTTGAGTTTCTCGGGATCGTCGAGGGTGTTGGCATCCACCTGGATCGAAGTGGCCTTGGCCCGCGCTTCGATCACCGCGGTCAGGGTTTCTTCTTCGTGTTTGGCATAGCCTTTGACGGTTTCCACCAGATTGGGGATCAGGTCGGCGCGGCGCTGGTACTGGTTCTGCACCTGGCCCCAGGCTGCCTTGGCCTGTTCGTCAAGGGTCGGAATATTGTTGATGCCGCAACCGGCCAGCAACGTGGTCAGCAACATCAAGGCTGCGACGTGCAGGCTCGACCGAGTGTGGTGTCGTACATTCATCTGGTTTGACGCTCCCTTCAATTCCGTTGAAAAACAACCAGCGACCTTCTGGACCACCTCTTGGGGCATAATCTGCCGCCGCCACTGGATTGCATCGAGCCAATGGGCTAAAAGATGCCCCAGCGCAAAAAACACGCAGAAGTGTGCTGCATTTACCTGAACAACAATAGTCGCTCCCTAAATTTTGGCTGACCGGCGCGTATTCACTGCCGTTTAGGCTTTAGAGAAAACCATTCATGAAGAAGCTGTGTTTGCTGGGCCTGTTCGTCAGCCTGGCCAGTCATACCGTATTGGCCGCCACGACGCCCGCACCTCTGGAGAACAAGGACGCTTTCATCAGCAACCTGATGAAGCAGATGACCCTCGATGAAAAGATCGGCCAGTTGCGCCTGATCAGCATCGGCCCGGAAATGCCCCGGGAGCTGATCCGCAAGGAAATCGCCGCCGGTAACATCGGCGGTACGTTCAACTCGATCACTCGCCCGGAAAACCGTCCGATGCAGGACGCGGCGATGCGCAGCCGGTTGAAGATCCCGATGTTCTTCGCCTATGACGTGATCCACGGCCACCGCACCATTTTCCCGATCCCGATTGCGCTGGCGTCGAGCTGGGACATGGACGCCATTGGTCTGTCCGGGCGCATCGCCGCCAAGGAAGCCGCAGCAGACAGCCTGGACATCACCTTCGCGCCGATGGTCGACATCTCCCGCGACCCGCGTTGGGGCCGCACCTCCGAAGGTTTCGGCGAAGACACCTATCTGGTGTCGCGCATCGCCGGCGTGATGGTCAAGGCTTTCCAGGGGACTGGCGCGAACGCGGCCGACAGCATCATGGCCAGCGTCAAGCACTTTGCCTTGTACGGCGCGGTCGAGGGCGGTCGCGACTACAACGTCGTCGACATGAGCCCGGTCAAGATGTACCAGGACTACCTGCCGCCGTACCGCGCCGCGATTGACGCCGGTGCTGGCGGCGTCATGGTTGCGTTGAACTCGATCAACGGCGTACCGGCCACGGCCAACACCTGGCTGATGAATGACCTGCTGCGCAAGGAATGGGGCTTCAAGGGCCTGGCGGTCAGCGACCACGGGGCGATTTTCGAGCTGATCAAGCACGGCGTTGCCGCTGATGGTCGCGAAGCCGCGAAGCTGGCGATCAAGGCCGGCATCGACATGAGCATGAACGACACCCTGTACGGCAAAGAACTGCCGGGTCTGCTGAAGGCCGGCGAAATCGAGCAAAGCGACATCGACAATGCCGTGCGCGAAGTGCTCGGCGCCAAGTACGACATGGGCCTGTTCAAGGACCCGTACCTGCGCATCGGCAAGGCTGAAGATGATCCGGCCGACACTTACGCCGAGAGCCGCCTGCACCGCGCCGAAGCCCGCGACGTTGCGCGCCGCAGCCTGGTGTTGCTGAAGAACCAGGGCGAAACCCTGCCGCTGAAGAAAACCGCGAAGATCATGCTGGTCGGCCCATTGGCCAAGGCACCGATCGACATGATGGGCAGTTGGGCCGCCGCCGGCAGACCTGCGCAATCGGTGACGCTGTTCGACGGCATGACCAGCGCACTCGGCGCGCAATCGACGCTGATCTACGCCCGTGGCGCCAACATCACCAGCGACAAGAAGGTGCTGGATTACCTGAATTTCCTTAACTTCGACGCCCCGGAAGTGGTGGACGATCCGCGTTCGGCGCAAGTGCTGATCGACGAAGCGGTGAAGGCCGCCAAGGATGCCGATGTGGTGGTGGCCGCGGTGGGCGAGTCCCGTGGCATGTCCCACGAATCGTCGAGCCGCACTGACCTGAATATCCCGGAAAACCAGCGTGAGCTGATCCGCGCCTTGAAAGCCACCGGCAAACCGCTGGTGCTGGTGCTGATGAACGGTCGACCACTGTCGATTCTCCAGGAGAAGGAACAGGCCGACGCGATTCTGGAAACCTGGTTCAGCGGCACCGAAGGCGGCAACGCCATCGCCGACGTGCTGTTCGGCGACTACAACCCGTCGGGCAAACTGCCGATCACCTTCCCGCGTTCGGTGGGCCAGATTCCGACCT